>Ga0224558_1000011_pt1 | contig 247018 bp, 194 predicted proteins | sample 714S32024metaG_FD_180682 | JGI IMG/M metagenome (GOLD analysis project Ga0224558, IMG submission 180682) | Peat soil microbial communities from Stordalen Mire, Sweden - 717 S3 20-24 | ecosystem: Environmental > Terrestrial > Soil > Wetlands > Peat | place: Sweden: Norrbotten County, Stordalen... | reverse complement strand
AATCGGTGACTTCTGGTTGCCGGAATCCAACGAGAGCGAGACGAAGGTGCGCGTTTTCGGCACAGCGGTTCTTAGCATTGAATATCGCGATTACCAGATCACGCAGGCTGCCGGCGCAGGAGTCGCCACCTCCCTGGAGAAGCCGTCGAACGGTCAGTAGTGGAAGAGTGCGTGAAACAGGAATGCTCTGCGATGTTCTTGTCGATTAGCTGCTAATTCCAAGGCTGGCTGCAACGGCACTTCCGCCGTGGGCCGAAGTGCCTCCCAACGTCCGTGGGACAGTCCAGATCGCCGCTGCCGATCGTGGATTGATCAGCCTACCGGGCATACAAGTTTCGCTATAGTGCCCGAAACCCCCGGTCCCCACGTCGAGATGTTACTGCTCTGTTCGCGGCTTGGATCGCTCACGCCGCTAATGGCCAGAATCCGTCCTTCACTCGAACCGGTCTGCGCCCAAGCCACATCTGTTCGTGACCTTCCGAAGGCGGGTGCCAACATGTGGGCACCGAAGCGCGATTTCAATCGTCCTTGTCCTTTCCTTGCAATGAATTGCGAGAAGCCAGCTTGGGCTAATGAAATGCTTTTGCAGAAGTGTGGATAAGGCAAGACCGGCACGCGAGAGTTCTGGGCTGCGGTTTAGGACAGCGACAGCGATGCTGCTTGGGAAAGAGGTCAAGGTGTTATGGCAAGTTCGGACATAGTTCATCACATTGCATACCCGGCCTTTCCGGGACCAAGGTTGCGAACTGGTTCACGGGTTGCGACATTTCCGGCGGAAGGCAAAGAACAGCGTCCCATCTCTCCCAGCCTGCAAGAGGGTTGTTTATTTCACGAGAGTCTAATTGTATCGGGCGGGAAGTCGCGACCGCGAAATCCCTGGGCGGCAGCTGGATCGCTGGCCTTCCAGGTGCTCGTCGTAGCGGCGTTAATTGTTATTCCGCTATATCAAAGGGTTCCGCTCCCCAAGCGGGAAGTGCTAACGATGCTATATGCACCGTCGGCGGCGGCAGCTTCCAATGTCACGACGCTTCGAGCGCCCACGCCCACGTACACGCCAACAAGCATCAGCATTCCTAACGCAACGCAGAAGACGCAAGAAACGCCACCACCTCCGGTCGGCACCACAGGCGAAGTGGTCGGAGGAGTTCCTGGCGGAACGGTCGGGGGAGTTCCCAGTGGAGTGTTTAACGAAGCGCTGAGTAGCACACGCAGCTTGCCGGTTCTCGCGAGAACGCCTGAGCCGACCCCCGTCAGGAGAATCCGTGTCGCTTCACGTGTAGCCGAGGCGAACCTGATCCACGACGTTGCGCCGCAGTATCCGCCTGAGGCTGGCCGGGCTCGGATTGAAGGGATGGTAGTGCTGATGGCCGTGATCGGCAAGGATGGGAGCGTGCAGGATGTGCGAGTCGAGAGCGGTTTGCCGCTGCTGGCGCAAGCCGCCATTGATGCGGTGAAGCAGTGGCGCTATCGACCGTACCTGCTGAATGGGGAGCCGGTCGAAGTTGACTCCCGGATCACAATTAACTTTACCCTGTCCAGAGGCTAGAGATGTCAACGATGCACAACAACACACAGGCGACGACTGACCGGCATTTGCGAACGTTCCTGAAAGTAACGCAAATGTTGCTGCTGATCGTCATGGCGGGAGGGTTGGTTCTTGTTGTACCCGTGTGCGCGCAGTCTACAGAAGCGACAAATACAAAGACAGGAAGCATCCTAGGCACGGTGGTCGATACCAGCGACGATCCGGTTCCCGATGCCACCGTAGTCCTTCAAGTGCCGACTGGCGATCGTCGCACAGTTGTGACAAAGGACGATGGATCCTTTGCATTCCACAATGTCACGCCGGGAATTGCCTGCCAGGTCACCATCACCGCTGAAGGATTCGCAGAGTGGAGTTCCTCCATTACAGTCGAATTCGGGCAGGAGAAAACTATAACCGACATCAAACTTCGCATTTTGACTGTGCAGCGGGCAGTTACTGTGAGTTATTCGGAGAAGGAGGTTGCCGCGCAAGAGTTCAAAGCCGAGGAACGGCAGCGCGTTCTCCGCTTTATACCGAATACTTATGTGACCTACGAACCCCATCCCGAGCCTCTCACCACAGGGATGAAGTTCCACCTAGCCTACAAAGATCTCACCAATCCAGTATTCTTCGCCCGCACGGCTGGGTGGGCCGGCGTCCAGCAGGCCGCTGACACCCCTGGTCAGTGGCGGCAGGGTGCAGAAGGATATGGCAAGCGGCTGGGTGCTGGATTTGCTGACGCCACTACCGCAGGACTTATCGGCAACGCCGTTCTGCCCTCGCTCCTGCATCAGGACCCTCGCTACTTCTACCAGGGCACCGGTACAAAGAAATCGCGGGCTCTCCATGCCGTCTTGGCTACATTTATCTGTAAGGGAGACAATGGAGTAACGCAGGCGAATTACTCTGCTTTGGGCGGGAGTCTAATCGCATATTCCATTTCCACCGCGTACTATCCCAGTTCGGATCGCAATGCTGAGCATGTGTTCAGAGGTTTCGGGATTGACATCGGTCTACACGTCGCGGGCAGTTTGGCCCAAGAGTTTATTTTGGAGAAATTCACAAGCAAGCATAAGCACTAATCGGAGGAAGCTCGTGAGCTGATTCGATGTATACCGATGTGGGGCGGAACGCGATGTACTTAGATTCTGTTCACCGCAACCGCGGCAACGTCAGTCCGCCCCGCCACATTGATAGAAGCGCGTGCGAGAACCCGAAGGGGGCAGGAAACTCCTACGAACGTCATGGAAAAGAAGACGGACGCGACTTCGACGATTGGCTCAAAGCTGAATCGGAGGTGAGCGGCAACGCCGATCGGCGATAAGCCATCAGCGGCACTGAACATGTGTTTATGCCGGCCCGCCGGAGGCGGTGACAGGGGCGAAAATTGCGATGCGCGTTGGTCGGGCTCTCCCCATCGCGCCAAGAGGCCACACGCATCGCACGCCCCTCCGACGGCCCTAAGACCGAAAGCGACTCTGCTCGAAAATCTGGAGGAGGCGTTCGTATGAAGATTCTCTATTTCGATCCCGAATCTGTCCATGGCAAATACATCAAGATCCTCAGGCAGCGAGGACACGATGTGGCGACCGCGAGCAGCTGCGCCGACGCCTTCGCAATGATGCGCAGACAAGTCTTTGATGTTCTCGTGATGGATTGTGCGCAAGATACACTGGACATTCTGAACTTCACGGCAAAGGCGCACGGCTTGCAACCATTGCTAGCAGTGTTTCTCGGCGACGAGTGGGGCGACGAGCTTGTAACCGGCTTGGAAGAACTTAGAAATGTGCTTACGATGTTGGAAGATGATGAGTGTGCCAGGCTTGCGGTTGAGGGCCGGATGGCCTGACGCCCAACGATAGGAGGAGTTCATGCATGACAAATCTCCTGTCGAGGGACATGCCTTGCGCCACTCTTTTGTGTTTCGCTAACAATGATCGCTCGCTCCTAGCTGGTCCTTTCGGGATTGCTCATCGTGGCCGAAGCCTTTCGCTTGGCTTCTATTTCATTCATAGCCGCCATGAGCAGGATTTCTGCGAGAGAAAAGCGATGAATCGTATTCGGCGTGATCTTGAACATATGCGGCCTCATCCTGAGGGACGCCATGGATATTGCAGGTTGTGTGCCAGTCCGCGTTGCACCTAAGTTGCCCGACACAGTGGGGTGTGACCAAGTCTTGCGCCATATCGCCTGCCCGCTCACGGTCAATGCCTCAATACGGGCAGTTCCAGAAAGAATGCTCCCTCTTATGTCATTGCTGAAGAGCGGCTTGCTATGGGGCCGATTTGGAGACTGGCTTGCGATCACTATGCAGGTGCCCTGGCGAAAGGCTTGTCGCAAGGACAAAACCGCTTAGGAGGGCATGCTGTATGCATCGACTTAGGAGGCTCTTACCGGTGTGGCTGGTCCTCGCTGGATATGGGTTCGCCCATGCATCGTTCGAGGACAGTCGTCTGCACCGATTGAAAGGTCCCCCGTCTCTCTCCATACTTCGTTACACGCTGCTGCCTGCGGTGAGCCCATGCCAGCGGCAAGTGTCAAAGCAGCTCTCCGCCGAGTCTGCCTTCGGGAGCATGGCGGGAGCGGAAGCATCAATGCCCGGAACGCCATTGTTATCGGTTTTATTGGAGGGTTCGTGAGGCGCGATGACATGCACCATCCTGAAGTGCAGTTTGCTGAATATCTTCGTCAGACTTATCCCTCTATCGTCCATGCCGAAGTGTTTGCGAACCACGAGGGGAAGCGCGCCCTTCGCCGGGTGGTGCAGTTGCTGGATACCAACGGAGATGGCGTCCTTGCGCCCAGCGAGAAAGAACAAGCCAGCATCATCATCTATGGCCACAGTTGGGGCGCTTCTCAAGCCATTACGTTGGCCCATGAATTGGAAGGATTGGACATTCCAGTATTGCTCACGATTCAAGTCGATAGCGTTCATAAACCCGGCCATGAGGACGCGGTCATTCCTTCCAACGTACGAAGCGCCGTCAGCTTTTATCAAACGAAAGGTGTCATCCATGGGCGGCCGCACGTTCAGCAGTTGAAGCGCCCGTCACTTCCACCTCCCTGGATGTGAGATAGGACCAAACCTGAACGCGGCCTCACCGATTCACGGCTCGACGATTGGTCAAGAAGACGAAGACAAAAGTTCTCAACAGGCAGTTCTGAGATAGGAGGAACAACCATGTGCTCTCTAATGCTAACTGTGCATGCAGCGCCGACCAGCGTCCCACTCGTCCAAGGCGCTTGCTGTGACATATGCCTTCCAGTTCACCAAAAATACGAGACCGAATTGAATCCTCCACATATGAACTCGGTCCTAGACGACAACACAAAAGGAAATCCCCGGGCCCAAATGCGATGGGTGGTTGGCCGATAGATATGCCGGCCTCGAGTACTTATGTACGATCTGCATCGGTTGCTCTTCGATCCGTCGGCGGCTGTCCATCCATTTGAATCCAGTGAAGAAGGGGTTGGCTGCTACTCGTGAACAATATCCTTATTCTTCTGCTGAGTCCGGGATGGCGCTGGATGCCGCACCTCAGGGGCTAAAGCCGCCGAGTTTAGTGGCCGTGTAAACGCAGCGGTGAACCGCTGCGCCACCCAAAGGCACTGAGGGAAAGGGATATTTTGATCAGGTGAAGAGGGGACTGGCTGCTGTGGCTGAGCAGTATGCATATTCTTCCGCCCGGTGCTGGGATGGTATTGGATGCCGTCCCTCAGGGGCTAAAGCCGTCGGGTTTTGTGGCTGTGTGGACGCAGCGGTGAACCGCTGCGCCACCCCAAAAGCGTCGGGAGTTGTGGAAACCCACTCATCGCAAAAGGCGCGATGATTGGTGCGCCCGGCGTTCAGTCTTTACCGGGTTGGTCATCTTGTTTCGTCATTAACAGTGCTCCGCCCCCGATCCACTTCAGCGCTGGTACATACGTCTCATCTTGTCCCTCAAGGCATAGTAGTACCAGAAGCAGAACTCCTTCGGGGCTGTCCAAATAAAGCGAATACTCGGGCCCGCCGTACGACTTGTCGATGTGACCAACTCTAAATAATGTCCGCGGTGCTCCATCCTTTGGATCGGGAAATAAAGAAGGTAGGCGTTCGAACTTGGCGTGCGGGAATTTCTGAGTGATCCCTCTCTCGTGCCTCGCGGCTATCGCCTCCATTGTGGGTTCTGTCTCGCTCTTTAGCACGATGTTTCCATAGAGGAAGGTGCATTTTCGCATGGCAGATTCAAGTGTGTGCCCGAGTGGATACATTGAGAACTGACATCCCCCGACCTTGTGCGTGTCCTGATTGTCGGCAAGCCATCCCGTGGGAGTTCTGACGATTGCCAGAACCGGACCCTTCCAAAGCCAAACGTCCCCGACGTACTGATACGCGGAAAGCCGTTCTGGTGGAAGGATTTGTAGATCGACATCGCGCGACTCCCTCTGAGTGCGTTCATGCGCCGTTTTCGAATACCCCTTTGTTGTGACAAGAACTCCCTTGCTCACACGGAGGTCGTCCAACATCCCGAGAAATTGTTCGACATCGCCTACGTTAACCTTGCGCTTGTAGCATTTGCAGTCGAATATAATTTTGAGGCCGGAATCGCCCGCCTCGATTTCAACCAGTACGTCGATCTGCCGTAGCTTGCCGCTTTTGATCCCGCGGAGGTGCGCATTAGGAATCACCAGCGCCCCAGGGAAGCGCCTTTGCAGCGAGCCAAAGACGTAAGCTTCGTACATATGCCAATCGCCTTCGGGGATCCACAGATCGGATTTGTCGGCCATCGGGGTCCTCCGTCCACTCGGGGATAGGGAATTTCTAGCATTCCACTTCGGGCATCGTAGTGGCAAGTGGTTTGGTGTTGGCGCGCCCCTGCACGCGGGACGCGCAAAGGCCCGGCACCCCAGATCATTTCTCGTAAGGCGCGTAAGTGACGCACGCGGCGGCACGAGGCTCTCTTAGATTCGGCAACTTACTTGCAGCCCTGTAGCATGGCACTGTTCTACCGTTAGCGAATCAAAGATCGCCAAGGAGGATTAATGCTTAACGGAAGTATCAGTGGCAGGGGGGTGGCTGGAGGCGTCACTGCGGAATTAGTCTTACTCTCGGGGCCCTTTTTCCGTGGGGCGGAACGAAGTGACTATTACAGGCTTTCCAGCCGGCACCCGCGCTGTGTCAGCGTGGGCGACGGAGTTACATGCGGATCATCTAACGCCTTGGGCAGGGGGAGCGTTTCTCTACACTTCAAGCGTCCAGACCGCTGCCAATGCAGCGGGAGATACAGTGTTTTGTAGGGTAGTCGTGAACCTTGACAATCCGGTGACCGGTACCCCCGTCAACAGGGCTATAGCTGTGATCTACGGTTGATTGATGGTGCATCTGTTTGGCCCAAGGAAAGAAACCCCGCTCTTGCGAGCGGGGCTTTTGATCTAACTGACAGCTGACAACTGAGAGCTGACAGCTGCGCGGACAGGAGTGTCCGCGCCACACGTTCATTAGTACATGTCGCCCATGCCGCCGCCGTGGCCGCCGCCGCCCATGGGAGCTTCCTTCTTTTCGGGAATCTCCGAGACCAGGGCTTCGGTGGTCAGCATCAACGAGGCGATCGAGCCGGCGTTGGTTAGTGCGGTGCGCACTACTTTCGTCGGATCTAGGACGCCGGCTTTGACCAGATCTTCGTACTCGCCGGTTTGGGCGTTGTAGCCGAAGTTCGGGTCTTTGGAGTCGTAGACCTTGCCGAGAACAACCGCACCTTCTTCGCCGGCGTTTTCGACGATCTGGCGCAGGGGTTCGGTGATGGCGCGCTTCACGATGTTGACACCGATCTGCTCGTCACCTTCGAGTTTCAGCTTGTCGAGTGCGGCAACGCAGCGCGCGAGCGCAACGCCTCCGCCCGGGACCACGCCTTCTTCGACGGCTGCACGGGTGGCGTGCATAGCGTCTTCGACGCGGGCTTTCTTCTCTTTCATTTCGGTTTCGGTTGCGGCGCCGACTTTAATGACGGCTACGCCACCGACCAGCTTGGCGAGCCGCTCTTGCAACTTCTCGCGGTCGTAGTCGCTGGTAGTCTTGTCGATCTGGCTGCGAATTTCTTTTACGCGGCCTTCGATCTCGTTGTGCTTGCCCTTGCCCTCGACGATGGTGGTGTTGTCCTTGTCGATGGTGAGCTTCTTGGCCTGGCCGAGGTCGGAGACCTGAACGTTCTCGAGCTTGATGCCGAGATCTTCGGTGATGGCCTTGCCGCCAGTGAGGATGGCGATGTCCTGGAGCATGGCTTTGCGGCGATCACCGAAGCCGGGGGCCTTGACGGCCGCGACCTGGAGCGTGCCACGCAGCTTGTTGACGACGAGGGTGGCAAGCGCTTCGCCTTCTACGTCCTCAGCGATGATGAGGAGCGGCTTGCCGCTCTTGGCGATCTGCTCGAGCAACGGGAGCAGGTCTTTCATGGAGCTGATTTTCTTCTCGTGGATGAGGATGTAGGCGTTCTCCTGGATCGCTTCCATGCGCTCGGGGTCGGTGACGAAGTAGGGAGAGAGATAGCCGCGGTCGAACTGCATGCCCTCGACTACGTCGAGCTGAGTTTCGAGCGTCTTGGCTTCTTCGACGGTGATGACGCCATCTTTGCCGACCTTCTTCATGGCCTCAGCGATGATCTTGCCGATCGTCTCGTCGTTGTTGGCGGAGATGGTGCCGACCTGGGCGATGTGATCGCCCTGGATGGACTTGGAGAACTTGTCGAGTTCGCCGGGCTTGCGGTTGCCGTCCTTGTCGACGCTGCCGCAGATGGCGACAACGGCCTTCTCGATGCCGCGCTTGAGGGCCATGGGATTGGCGCCGGCCGCGACGGTCTTGACGCCCTCGCGGAAGATGGCCTGGGCGAGAACGGTGGCGGTGGTGGTGCCATCGCCGGCGATGTCGCTGGTTTTGGAGGCGACTTCGCGAACCATCTGGGCGCCCATGTTTTCCTGTGCGTCCTTCAGGTCAATTTCCTTGGCTACGGTGACGCCGTCCTTGGTGATGGTGGGCGAACCGAATTTCTTTTCGATCACAACGTTGCGGCCTCTGGGGCCGAGAGTGACTTTGACAGCGTCGGCGAGAATGTTGACGCCGCGGAGAATGGCCTGTCGGGACTCTTCTCCGTGAATGATTTGCTTTGCCATGTTGAATGCTCCTCTGAATTTGTTTTGGTGCAGGCGCTGCCTGCGAAATCTAAGGCCGCGGGCTAAGAGCCACGAGCCGCGAGCAACTGCGAGATTCCTCGCTGCGCTCGGAATGACAATCCGATAAGTGGATCGTCAGACTATTTGCGGCTACCGGCGGTTTCTTTTTTGGCTGCGCCGGAGATGATGCCGAGAACTTCTTCTTCACGCATGATGATGAAGTCTTCGCCGTCGAGCTTGATTTCAGTGCCGGAGTATTTGCCGAAGAGAATGCGGTCGCCTTCTTTTACGTCAAGGGGGCGGACTTTGCCGTCTTCGTTAATTTTGCCCTTGCCGGCGGAGATGACTTCGCCTTCCTGCGGTTTGTCTTTGGCGCTGTCGGGGATGATGATGCCGCCCCGGGTGGTGTCGGCCTCTTCTACACGACGAACGAGAATACGGTCGTGCAGGGGAGTGAACTTAGTTGCCATGGATGGTGCTCCTTTCAAGAGTTGATGTGGGATCTAACGCCGGGTTGTTAGCACTTAGTCTCAACGAGTGCTAATTGTAAATATATGAGTGGGGAGTTGTCAAGTTCTGCGGGGAATGGGCGGGGGAAAAGCCAAAACCCCTCAGCCACGGGGTACACGGAGGTACACGGGGGACGTCAAAACCCATTTTTCACCATGGGGTACACGGGGGACGTCAAAACCCATTTTTCACCATGGGGTACACGGGGGAAAGCCAAAACCACTCAACGACGGCAGAATCCGGTGCTTAAGACTAGCCTGGTTATGGCAGCGGTGAGACGCTGCGGCGGGCTAAATTCCTGCCGAAGGTCTGCCGGAGAGTGACTGCGGGCCGTCGGTGTCGACGGATTATCCGCCCAAAATTGGGCAGATGGCAATGGCCGGAGCAGAGAAGCTAGATCACAGAAAAATGTTCAGCTCTCACGGCATTAAGTGATGGAGATCACTCATGCGTGTGGCAAAACGCGCAGTGGGAGGCCCGGGCGGGAAGGTGCGGGGATTGGAGGGAGATTCGCTCCGGAGGAGATGCTGATTGATTATAAAGGACTTACGGATTTGGAGGGGAGGGGCCGGACGCCCAACGGGAATGGCTACAGGGTTGCCCATAGAGGCAGGTGAACTCACGGAAAGGGCACGCAGCCGTGGAGCACGCAGCAGTAGAAAAAGAGGAGAACGATATGGCAACCGCGACGGTAGCGATGGTGGGAAGAAGCATGGGGCCAAGCTTTCGGTATCTGGCAGATGCGCAGGCGAAGGCCAACTCGCCCTACGGGTTGCCGATCATCGAAGATGTGCGGGAGTTTGACCTTGGGCCGAACAGTTTTTTTGCGGGGTTATCGCAGGCGACGTTGCAGGAATTGAACCGGATCAAGCACACGAGTTCGTTTCCGGAAGGGGCCGTCGTTTTGATGGAAGGGCAGGCGGCGCGCGGGGTTTATATCGTTTGCCAGGGGCGCGTGAAGTTGATGACAACAAACGCGGATGGCAAAACAATGATCGTGAAGATTGCGCAGCCGGGCGAGGTGCTGGGGCTGCAATCGGTGGTGGCAGGGAATCCATATGAACTGACGGCGGAGACGTTGCAACCAAGCCAGTTAGCATACATTGGGTCGGACCAGTTTTTGAGATTTGTGAAGACACATGGGGACGCCTGCCTGCGGGCGACGCAACATTTGAGCCAGGATTGCCAGTCGGCGTATGACGTGATCCGGTCGATCGGGCTGTGCCATTCGGTACCGGGGAAACTGGCGCGGCTGCTGCTGCACTGGTGCGCGGACGGGCAGGTGAGCGGCGGGGTGGTGCGGATGAAGATGGCCCTTACGCATGAAGAACTTGCGCAGTTGATTGGGTCGTCGCGGGAGACCGTGACGCGGATTCTGGGGGACTTCAAGAGGCGGGGAGTGGTGGAGTTGCACGGGGCGACCTTGCTGGTGCGGAACCAGAAGGCGCTGGAGAATCTTTGTGTGAGTTAAGAGCTTCGAGCTACGAGCTACGAGCCCCGAGCCACGAGCGGGCACATCCTGGGTGCTTGCTCGTGGCTTGTTTCTTGTCTGGTAGATTCGACGTTTATTCGCCCTTTGCGGCTGGGGATTCGGGCTTGAAATAGTGGCTATTTGGTTATTTCAAATTTCGTTGATTTATTACCACTTAAATAGCACCTAAGGGGTGCGAAGTATGATATGGGAATTCCTGGCGATTTTGCCTGGAATGCTTGGTCTTAATTATTTAGTTGGTGGGATTGGAGGCCAAAAAAAACGGCACCTGGTTCCAGGGGTTTGACGTTTTGCATGAAGCGGAAATTTGAAGTTAGGTTTGGAGACGGCTGGGGCAGGCTTGGGAGTTGGGATGGGGGAAAGGGTGGGCCAGCCCCCAGCTTTTTAACCACAGCATCGTTTTTTTTAATTCTGACGGAGTTCTTGTCGCTCTGCCATATTTTCTGAACTCATTTCGTCTTAGCGACTCCGTTCTTAATAGCGTCTGAAAAGCTCGGAGCGTATTTATTATCTACCATCACCTGATACGAACTAATCACGTGCGCCCGGATTTCTTTGATTTGTCTTGGACTCTTGAGATCACTCTTGTAGTCGAAATATTCGCGCTCGTCCTCAATGCTAAATTTCTTGGTCGCCCATGTATCCAATATGCGCACGATAGCGCCGGCAGCCTTGGCTATCGCTTCCTTCACTTTTTTCCTGCCGTCCTTCTGGGTGAAAAAAGCGGACGGGTTTTTGCACACCTCGGCTCCTTGCGCGTCAGTTTCCAGCGCCTCTCGAAGAAGGTAAATAAGCAGGTATTTTGTGAGGGTATAGTGACCGAAAAGCTTATTGTCCATCGAGTCTAAAAGGGCCACAATGATGCCGTAAATGTCGCTAGCTAGAATGATGCGATCGGAATTTACTTGGGGTCGGCCAAAAATGCTGGCGTGAAGTTCGTCAAATAGTTTGTAGGTTTGATGGCACGATGCTGGGTCTTTCAGGTCGAACGCGAGCAAGACCTTCGCAATCAATTCATTCTCTATTACATGCTCAGGCGGCCATTCCGGATGCTCACCGCGTTTGATCCTGAAGTACGTGTCTTTGTACTGACGATGAATTTCCGACTGTAGCCTGACCTGAATCGGGTTGTTCGATTGAAGATCACGAAAGGTTGTTCCATTCTGATTATTGGTATGATCTGTGATCTTTGTTGCCAACGGGTCATTTGGGGGCACGTTGATAAATTTGGTGATGATGCGCAGATCGTGGGTTAAATCCTTTTTGTTGTCCCATAAACTTCGCAAGCTCTGGCAGCCGTTGACCACCGCGTATCCCGCAATCGTGAGCTTGTCTTTTTTGACATTAAGCGTATCGCAAAGAACCGTCAGGCCGTTGTGGAAGGCGGGGAATAATTGATGATCCTTTGCGTCCTTAATACTCTTCTCTATATCCTTGTTCACTTTTGTCTTGCGTCCAAGAAACTGCCGCACGTTCCATGCGAACAGTTCACCATTTGCTATACCTCCCATACCTATCAAATCCTCCGCCGCGAGCGACGCAATGACCATCTTCACTTTTGCGCTGAGTTGGTACTCCATATGCGGAACACTGCCAATATTGAAAGAAATGGACTGCGCGATTGGGGCAGTCTTGTCCAGCGGCGTATACGATTTTTCTAACTGCGGACCGTCATAGAGGACGATGGTCGAGTGCGTAGCGAGAAAATCTTTCGCATTACTGTCACGCGCTACATTGGTTATGAAAACTCCTCTAACGACATAGCCTTCACCCACTTTCGTTGCAATGTCATTGCGCTTGAGGAGACTTGTGAGAGCAGGGTTTTTAGACGTTTTTTGCAGATTGTCAACCGAGTCTTTGTTCTTAAACTGCGAGAGCGTCCCCTCGAACTCCTTGAGACTCGTGTCTCCTAGCGTTTTGTTACTGTGTGCGAGTGACGATTGAAATACGTCTACATGGCCCAATTGCTCATTTACATATATTCCATCTATGCCCTTGTCGTACTTGCCATCACATATGCAATCGCTGACCTCAGTTTCATCGAGACGGTAGTAGTTCTCAAGAAACCACGCTAAAAACGCACGGGATTCTGTTCGCTCTTTCATCGCATGAATCCCGAACAATTTGAGAATTTGTGGGTAGCCGAGTTGGAGGGTGGACACGGTTTCTCCCAGGGCGCACCATTATGACTTGCGCTGTCTCCATGATGCACATTTTCGTGGGTGAGGCAAGGTAATTAACGCCCAACAAGTAAAGGCGCTACTTGAAGGGTTGTGGTGGGAGCCTCCACGGAAATCTTAGGGAATCCTCCACGGACATGTTAGTGGAGGAGGAGCAGGATCGGAATCAGGCTGGCAATTGCTAGGGGCACTACTACACCGAACGCCACCGCTTTCCGGCCCGACACCCAGCCTTCACGAAGCGCCTGTACCGAGAGAAAGCTCATCACTGGGAGGTTTATCAAAACCGCCGTCACTACCCCCGGAGTGTAGGAGCGGAACACCAAGGACGCTGGAATGTGGGGAACAAAGACGTTGGCGAGCATGGCGACGATGTACCCGAACATCAGGTAGGCCCAAACACTTTGTTTGCCCTTGCGCGCACTGAGATACGTGACCACGAAGGCAGCAACGGTGAGGGCGGCAAGTGCGGATCGAAATGCTGCGGCTGCTGGGTGCAGAGGAAGTTCGCTGGCATGGCGGACCCACCATGGCGGGAGCCAGAGTGCTTCTTCGGAGTTGTGTAATGTGACGGCGATGGGAAAGAGCCATTGCAGCTTTTGAAACGATATGGCGGTGAGCCGTCTGCGCTGTTCATGGAGCCGAACCGCATTTTGTTGGTTGCGAGACATAAGGCTTGGGGCAACTCTGTCCGCATTAATTTACAGTGCTGGAGGGTGTTTCATAAATGCTTTTTAGACGGGCGGGGCGTCGGACCCCAGGGGCTAAAGCCCCCCGTATTTATTAGCTCCGGACGGCACGACTAAAAGTCGTGCCCTTCCCAGACCCGATTTACGGAACGGGCGCTATTGACTGGGCGGTAATGAGGTAATCGGGATATTCGTAGACTCGTTCAGCATTACATTCACCGAGGAGGAGTAACTGTCGTTGGCGATAACCAGATCCGGTTTGCCGTCGCCGTTCACATCCGCGATCACGAGACCTGTGGCAGTCGGGAAGCCCGAGTCGAATGCCACGCCGGGCTGCAAAGTTCCATTGCCGTTGCCCAGCAGCACATCCACACCGCCCAGTTCGCACACGACGACGTCCATCTTCCCGTCCCCGTTAACATCCGCCGCGCCCAACCAATAAGCTTCCTCGCCACCAGGCTGGTAAGTCACGACTCTCTGAAAAGTTCCGTCTCCATTGCCGATCAGCACGCCCACCACACCCTCCGATTCGCCATTCTGTCCCTTCGGATTCAAGTTAGCCACAACGATATCGGGAATTCTATCGCCGTTGAAATCCGCCACTGCCACGGAAAGGGAAAACGCTCCGCCCGAGTCGTAGCTCACCGCCGGTTGAAATGTTCCATCGCCGTTGTTTAGTAGAACGCCGACGCTTGCATGTTTGGATTTTGCACCCCACGAAACAAAATTCGCCGTCACGATGTCCGGCTTGCCGTCGCCATTCACGTCGGCAACCACAACCCCTAAGGCATCGTCCCCGCCTGAGCGGTAAGTCACTGCCGGCTGGAAGGTTCCGTCGCCATTGCCGATTAGCACGCCCACGACACCGTACTTGCAGGGTTTCTTTTTGTTGCACTCGCTGGTCGCGACCAGGTCCAGTTTTCCATCCCCGTTCACGTCGGCGATCGCAACTCCAAAGCCGGTGACACCACCGGACTGATAGGTCACTGCCGGCTGGAAGGTTCCGTCGCCGTTGCCGAGCAGCACGCCCAATGTGCCGCCGTCCCCAGCCCCGGTTGGCCAATAATTGGCGACGATAAGATCGATTTTCCCGTCGCCGTTTACATCGCCCACAGCCAGGCCGGTTGCAATCCTCCCGCCCGATTGGTATACGACCGGCGGCTGGAAGGTGCCGTCACCGTTGCCGAGTAGTACGCCAACTGAACCATTCGAACATCCACCGATTGCGCACTGATTCGCCACAACGATGTCCGGATATCCGTCTCCGTTCAGGTCGGCCACGGCGACGGCATAAGTGGCCTGGCCGCCGGCGTCGTAGCTGACGGCGTGCGCAAAGGCTAAACCGGAATTTTGTGGAACTTGCGCCAGAAGCACACTGGCGGCGACAAGAAAAGAAGCTACAACACAAACGATCCGGGGCGACTGCATGACGAAGTTATACTCCAAGGCCTTGAAGTGAACGCTGGCAAGGCGATTACTGCGGACGGTGGGGCGGGAACTGCCCCACTCAAGCCAAAGGAGGGCTTGAATGGGGCACCGCGCGGAGACTCCGCCACCACGCGAACTCCGCCCTACAGGCTACTTCTTAGGTTCGGATTCTTCGGACTTCTTGGCTTCTTTCTTGGGGGCTGCTTTTGTTTTGGGGGCCCAGAAGTCGGGGTCGGCTTTGACCCAGTCTTCGGAGACGTAGCTCATGCGCGGGTTGAAGGCGAACAGATTGGTCTGGGTGGATTCGATGGACTTGGCGGAAAGTTCGCCGAGTTTTTTCATGCCCTCCTCGCCAAAGGCGGCCATCCACTGTTTCTGCTGACCGAGGGAGTGGTCGATTTCGGAGGCGGACTTCATGGGAGTAAATACGATGAAAGTGCCATTGGTCTGGCCGTAGACGGCTTCGTAGGTGACCCAGTGCGCGTCGGGGATTTTTTCGCCGGTGGACATGTACATCTTGACCAGGTCGTCCCAGTCTTTTTCGTGGCCGGGCTTGATGCGGAAGAGGGAGATTTCGAAGTAGCGCATGTGGGGAATGTCGGTGACCGGACGGAGGCTATATTCCTCACGATAGACGAAGTCGCCGGCATCGGTTTCGCTGAGGAGCTCACCATCGGCGGCGCCGGCGCGATCGAGGGCGGCGGCGAAGGTGGGGTTTTTCTCGACGGCGCGCATGTCTTTCTCCATGGCCTCGAAGGAATCGAAACCGGTGAAGAAGAGGGAGCGGGTTTGGCCGGACATGGAGTCGGCGGCGAGGTAGTGAGTGGGGGACTTGGCGGCGCGCATGGCCTGCACGAAGGCGGCTTCGGTTTTTTCGTGAGCCGAGCCGGATTTGCCGGGCTTGGTGTATTCGCGAACGATGTTGAGGATTTTGGGGGGTTGGTTGGCGGCGTGTTCCTGAGCGGCGAGCGTGGCGGCGGCTCCGAGGACCAGAGACGAGAACAGCAGAAGCACGGTGAGTTTTTTCATGGGTGTTCTCTCCTTTGTTACTTGGGAAGGCGGAAGAATTGTACTCCAGTTCTCAGTTGTCAGTTGTCAGTTCCAAGCTCTCAGGTCTCAGGGTTTAGGGTTCCGATATATAATCCTGTGCCTCGGATGTATTCATAGATCACTCCACAGACTGAATCCAGTCGGTTCGGACTTTATTTGGTTCAGAGCTTATTCGATTCAGACCTTATTAGGACGCTTGGTTATGACACTTGCTGCGGGTACTAAGCTTGGGCCTTATGACATTGAGTCTTTGCTGGGGGCTGGGGGCATGGGCGAGGTGTACCGGGCGCGGGATGCGCGGCTGAACCGGACGGTTGCGATCAAGGTGCTGCCGACGTCGTACTCGGCGGACGGGGACCGGTTGCAGCGGTTCGCGCTGGAGGCGCGGGCGGCGGCGGCGCTGAACCATCCGAATATTCTTTCGATTTTCGATATTGGGGAGGAGCAGGGGGCTCCTTATATTGTTTCGGAATTGCTGGAGGGAACGACGCTGCGCGAACTGGTGCGGGACGGGCCGATGCCGGTGCGGAAGGCGATCGACTGCGCGCTGCAAACGGCGAGGGGATTGGCGGCGGCGCACGAGAAGGGGATCGTGCATCGCGATCTGAAGCCGGAGAATATTTTTATAACCGAAGACGGGCGAGTGAAGATTCTGGATTTTGGGCTGGCGAAGCTGACGCGGCCGGAGTCGCCGGTGGGGGGCGGGGACACGCTGACGGCGCAGGTGAATACGGAGCCGGGGCAAGTTTTGGGGACGGCGGGATATATGTCTCCGGAGCAGGTGCGGGGGAAGCCGACGGATCAGCGGGCGGACATTTTTGCGTTTGGATCGATTTTGTACGAGATGCTTTCGGGGAAGCGCGCGTTTCACGGGGAGAGCGCGGCGGAGACGATGAGCGCGATTTTGAAAGAAGAGCCGCCGGAGTTTGCGGAGACGGGGAGAAGTATTCCTTTGCCGCTGGAACGGATTGTGCGGCATTGCCTGGAGAAGAATCCGGGGCAAAGATTTCAGTCGGCGGGGGATGTGGCGTTCAATCTGGAGGCGCTGTCGGATAGTTCGGTGGCGACGCGGACGAGCGCGCAGGCGGTGGTGGGGGCGGGTGGAGATGAAAGTCAAAATCCCCGCCCTGTCGCAGAAAACGCGACAAGGACGGGGCACCTTCTCGGGCTTGCGATTGGGCTGGCGCTGGCGCTGGCGACGCTCGGGTTGGGCTGGTGGGTGGGACGCGGGAGCGTGAAGACGTCGCTGGCGGAGTACCAGCAGATTACATTCCAGACGGGGCCGATTTGGAGCGCGCGATTTGCGCCGGACGGGAGCGTGGTGTATGGCGCGTCGTGGGACGGGAGTGAGAACCAGCTTTACATTGAGCAGTCGAATGAAACGGGCGCGCGCGAATTGGGGATTAAGGATGCGGAGCTGCTCTCGATTTCGAAGAGCGGGGAGCTGGCGATTCTGCAAAACACGGTGAGATTCGGAGGGTATGCGCGGGCGGGAACGCTGGCGCGGGTTCCGTTGAGCGGGGGAACGCCGCGGGAGGTACTGGACAATGTGCAGGACGCGGACTGGGCGGCGGATGGAGAACACATGGCGGTGGTGAGATACCTGCCCGAGAACCGGCACTGGAGGCTGGAATATCCGGTGGGGAAGGTTTTGCTGGACGGGATCAACTGGATCAGCACGCCGAAGATTTCGCCGGACGGGAAGAGGGTGGCATTTGCGGACCACGAAAATATTGGAGGCGACGACGAAGGGTCGGTGGCAGTGATCGATGCGGAGGGACACGAGAGGAAGCTGTCGTCGGGATGGCACGCGCAAGAGGGAATCGTGTGGTCGGGAAAGGGAGACGAGGTGTGGTTTACGGCCAGCCGCACGGGCAGCGCGGAGAGTCTGCATGGAGTGACGCTGGAGGGCAAGGAGAGGACGATTGCGAACGTACCAGGAGGGATGTGGCTGCAGGATATACGGAATGGAGAGGTGCTGACGATTACGCATCAGATCCGGCTGGGCATCAGGGGAATGGCAGCGGGAGGAAAAGAAGAGCGGGAGTTGGGCTGGCTGGGATGGGCGCAACTGCGGGATGTGAGCCGGGACGGAAAAAAAGTGTTGTTCGAAGAAGAAGGGGACGGAGGGGGGCCGAACTACACAGTGTTTTTGCGGGATATGAATGGCGCGCCGCCGGTGCGGATAGGGAGCGGGGTGGGGCAGGCGATTTCTCCGGATGGAAAGTGGGTGATCACGAAACCGGCGGAGGAGGGGGCGCTGATGCTGGTGCCGACGGGGGCGGGCGAGGCGCGGCCATTGACGTCCGACAAGATCAGTTATGAGAGTGCACGGTACTTGCCGGATGGAAGGCATGTGGTCGCGATGGGGATCGAGCCGGGCCATGGAGTTCGGGATTACTTGATTGACGCCAGTAGCGGCGAAGCGAAACAGGTAACGCCGGAGGGCGTGGCGGGCACGGAGGTTTCGCCGGACGGGCGGAGCGTGGCAGTGCAGGACAAGGACGGGAAATGGGGCGTATGGCCTTTGGATGGGAGCGGGCTGCGGCTGGTTCCGGGACTGGACGCGAAGTGGGTGGTGAGAGGATGGTCGCCGGATGGGGCGTCGTTGCTGGTGGATGCGAGCCATAAGAACGAGAAAGAGGCGAAGGTTTATAAGGTAGATGTGACAACGGGAAAGATGGAATTCTGGAAGGCGTTTGGGGCGGAACTCCCGGCGGGCGAGACGGGGGCAAAGGCGCCGCTATTCTCAAGCGATGGGAGCGCGTATGCGTATATGCATTATCAGGATTTGTCGGTGGGGTATGTGGTGAGGGGGCTGAGGTAGGGCTATTTAGTCATTTAATCATTTAATCATTTAGGCATTGAGTCATTGAGACTGACGACGGATCGCGATTGGCGCTGAATGATCAAACTTCGATGGCGGGTTTGGGATCGAATAAAATGGTGGGTATGAGAACGTTTGGGGGAAGGTTTGCTGTGGGATTCGCGAGGGAGTTCGGTGGGAATTTCGCTGGGAAGTTTGCGGTGGGATTGGCGGTGATCGCGCTGGGGCTGGGAATGGGCCTGGGGCACGGTTTTGCGCAGGATGAAGACGAAGGGCCGATGTCGAATATGCGGTTTGTAGTGGTGCGCGACGCGAACGGCAAGCCGGTGAAGAATGCGGCGGTGGTGCTGCATCCGGTGAATAAGAAGGGCAAGCAGGCGATGGGCGGGATGGAATTGAAGACGGACGAAGAGGGGAAGACGTGGATCGACGGGATTCCGTATGGGCCGCTGCGGGTGCAGGTGCTGGCGCCGGGATTCCAGACGTTTGGAGAGGACTACGAGATCAAGCAGCCAGAGACGGAAATTACGGTGAGACTGAAGAAACCGGCGGGACAGATCTCGGCGTATGGAGTGCAGGAGAAGGGGAAGGCGGCGGATGGGCAGAAAGCTGGGGAGAAGCCGCAGTGAGGAAGGCAGAAGTTAGAAGGCAGAAGGCAGAAGTGAGAACTGGCAACTGACGACTGAGAAATCAGATTTAAACATTTCTTGCGGCGATCTCTTGCGGCGATTCCGTACGTCAATCTCTTAAATTTTGCTCAGGCGGAGGTGGAGTGGGCGCGGGCTTTTGGTTTGTGGGCGGTTTGGCGCGAGGCGGGGACGTAGGCGCAGGATTTGAAATCGTAGTGGGTGGCAAGGCAATCGGGGCAGAGGCTGAGGTCGTGGACGCGGCAGTGGATGGCGGCTTCCTGCTTGTGGCACTGGTCGCACAATTTTTGGTTGGGTTTTAAGTGGGGCTTTTTGGCGGGCGCGAGTTCGGAGTAAGAGCGGGCTTTGAAGTAGAAACCGGCGGCCGCCAGGACCATGCCGGTGGAAAAGATCATGGCCGCGGCACTGAGGAGGGAAGAGTCTCCTTGAGAGCCGAGCGCTGCGGTGAGAAAGCACAGGCCGGCGAAGGCAAAGAAACATCCGACTGCGATCATCCAGGTGCCGATTTTTTGAGGCATGGGATAACTCTCTTGTGGGCGGAGATGGGATTTTCTCCGTTGATTTCAGGATATTCGCGGGTGCGGGGAAGCTCCAGATAACCGAAGTTTTAATATGACGCAAGTAACTTGTTGGGGGAGAGTGGTGTCTCATAGCATGGAGTCATCATGCAACTGCGCGTGCTGGTGGTGTGCCCTGACGAAGAGGCAGCCGAGCTGTTGAAGACGGTTTTGGCCGAGATGGAGATCGAGGTGGAATACACGCCCTCGGTCGCGCGCGGGCTGGAACTGATTGAAGAGCGAAAATTCGACGGCATACTGCTGGAGTACCATCCCGACAAGGGTTCGGACGAATTTCTGACGCTGTTGCGGCAATCGGCGAAAAACAACGACACGATTTTGATGGCGATCGCGGAAGCGCACCGCAATGCGCAGACGATGTTCGGGCTGGGGGCGAATTTTGTGTTGTACCGGCCGCTGTCGCTGGAACGGACGCGGCTGAGCCTGCATGCGGCGCGGGGGATGATGCGGAGCGAGAGGAGAAAGTCGCCGCGCGCGCGAGTGTTTTCGAATGCGAACGTGTCGTATCCGGGCGCGCCGGAGATTAAGGCGACGATGCTGAACATCAGCGACAGCGGGACGCTGATTACGACGAGGAACCGGGTGCTGGATTCGGGGAAGGTGTATTTTGAGTTTGCGCTGCCGGGCGAGCGGGCGATCGTACGATTGTCAGGCCAGGTGGCGTGGCAGGACTCGTCGGGACGGGCGGGCATTCGGTTTATGGATGTGCCGCAAGCGTCGCGGCGGCTGATGCAGGGATGGCTGGAGAAGAATGGCGGGTTGAGCGAGATCGGGGCGCAGGCGGTGGGGGCGGAGCATGAGGAGAGCGCGCGCAAAGCGAAAGAGGCGAACATCCAGCAGGTTTCGCATGCGGGCGACCGGCGGCGGGAAGAACGGCTGCCATGCCGGGTGGGCGCGGAGGTGCGAGCGGTGGGTGGCACGACGCCAAATCACTGCGCGATGACCGACATCAGCGAAAGCGGATGCTACATCGAGATGCCGACGCCTCTGGTGGGACACGCGGACGTGGAGATTACGATCCGGACGGCGGAAGTGAAATTCAAGATTCAGGGAGAGGTTTTAAGCACGCATCCGGGATTTGGGATGGGAGTGCGGTTCGTGTTCCGGGACCCCGCGGAACGCGAGGAGATATTGCGGTTGCTGGCGATGTTGTCGGCGGCGCAGGTGCGGGACGGGCAGGTGTGCTAGGGATCTAGCCATCGGGTGATCGGGCCATCGGGTGATCAAAAACAAGAACGACAGGCCGAGGCGCTGCGGGCTAGGCGGCGGGGTTGCTGGCTTCGTGCACGGCTTTGCGGAAATAGTCCAGGGAAAGTTTGAGGCCGGTTTCGAGGTCGATCTTCGGCTCCCAGCCTAGAAGACGGCGGGCTTTGGAAATATCGGGACGGCGCTGCCTGGGATCATCCTGGGGGAGCGGTTCGAAGACGATCTGGCTGCGAGAGCCCGTCACCGCAAGTATTTTCTTCGCACATTCCAAAATCGTAAATTCGGCGGGATTGCCCATGTTGACGGGGGCGTGCTCATCGGAACGCGCGAGGCGAAGGATGCCATCGACTTCGTCGGTGACGTAACAGAAGCTGCGCGTCTGGCCGCCGTCGCCATAGACGGTTAAATCTTCTCCGCGCAGAGCCTGCCACATAAAGTTAGGAATGACGCGGCCGTCGCGGATTTGCATGCGCGGGCCGTAGGTGTTGAAGATGCGGAGAATGCGGGTATCGAGGTTGTGGTAGCGGCGATAGGCGGCGGTGACGGCTTCGGAAAAACGCTTGGCCTCGTCATAGACGGAGCGCGGGCCGATGGGATTGACGTTGCCCCAGTAAGTTTCCGGCTGGGGATGTACGAGCGGATCGCCGTAGCACTCGGAGGTGGAAGCCATGAGAAATTTTGCGCCCGAGCGACGGGCGGCCTCGATGGCTTCAAAGGTGCCGTAGGAGCCGACGCGGAGGGTTTCGATGCCGTGTTTGGCGTAGTCGACGGGGCTGGCGGGACTGGCGAAATGAAAAACGTAGGCGAGCGGACCCCACTCGGCGGGCTGGCAAACATCTTTCTCGACGAACTCGAAGCGGGCGTCGTTGCGCAGATGGGCGATGTTCTCGAGGCGGCCGGTGAGCAGGTTATCGGCGGCGATGACGTGATAGCCATCGCCGAGGAGAGCCTGGCAGAGATGGGAACCGAGAAAACCTGCGCCACCGGTGACGAGTGCGCGTGGTGGATTGATCGTTTTCAGGCGCGCTCCTGGGCACGGGCGCGGGCGGGCGCCTCCTCGCATAAGGCGGGTGGGCGGCCGACACTATAGTAGGAGAAGCCGTGCTCGAGCATGGTGGCGGGATCGTAGAGATTGCGGCCGTCGATGACGATGGGATAGCGAACGAGGGCGCGGAGGCGATCGAGATCGAGGGAGGAAAATTCCTCCCACTCGGTGAGGATGAGAATCGCGTCGGCGCCTTTGGCGGCGTGGTAGGCGTCGGGGGCGAGTTCGACGGCGTCGGGCAAAACTTCTTTGGCGCGATCCATAGCGGCGGGATCGTAGGCGCAGACGCGGCAGCCTTCGCGCAACAATTCTTCGACGAGCAGAAGGGCGGGCGATTCGCGAATGTCGTCGGTGCCGCCCTTGAAGGCGAGACCGAGGACGCCGAGGCGCTTGCCGCGCAGAGTCCAGAGAACGCTGCGGACTTTTTTGAGGAAGCGGCGGCGCTGCTCTTCGTTGATACGGATGACTTCTTCGAGGAGACGGAAATCGTAGCCGCCCTCTTTGGCGACGGCGCGAAAGGCGAGGAGATCCTTGGGGAAACAGGAGCCGCCGTAGCCGATGCCGGGATTGAGGAAGCGAGGACCGATGCGGGAGTCGGCGCCGATGCCGTCGCAGACCTGCTGCACGTCGGCTCCGACGTTCTCGCAGATGGAGGCGACGGCGTTGATGAAGGAAATCTTCATGGCGAGGAAGGCGTTGGAGGCGTGCTTGATGAGTTCGGCGCTTTTGGCGCTGGTGACGATGAGGCGCGGGGGAACTTCGGTGGGCGACATGGCGCGGTCGGGGCGGGGAATGGCATCGCCGCGGCCGTAATACCAGCCGCTGGTGAGGGGATCGTAGATCTGGCGCATGACCTGGGCGGCGCGCTCGTTTTCGACGCCGACGACGATGCGATCAGGATAAAGGAAATCGGTGACGGCGGTGCCTTCGCGGAGAAATTCGGGATTGGAGGCGATATCGAAGTGATCGGGATGAGCGCCGTTGCGCAGAATGATGGTGCGAATCCACTCGTTGGTGTAGACGGGGACGGTACTTTTTTCGACGACGACTTTGTAGTCGTCGACGGCGCCGGAGATTTCGCGGGCGACGGATTCGACGTAAGACATGTCGGCGTCGCCGCTCTCGGTGGGGGGAGTGCCGACGGCGATGAAGATGGCCTGGCTGTCGCGGGTGGCGGCCTGGAGATCGCCGGAGAATTTGATGCGATGGCCGCGATGGCGGGCGAGGAGCTCGGGGAGAAATTTTTCGTGAATGGGGACTTCGCCGGCGCGAAGAGCCTCGAGCTTTTGCTCGTCGTTATCGACCAGAACGACCTCATGCCCGAGGTCGGCGAAACAGGCACCTGTAACCAGACCAACGTATCCCGAACCGACGACTGCGATGCGCATAAGCGAGCCTTCTCCTTATTATGAATGGAAAGCTGCACAACCGGCTCGTCGGAAGTGCAGCAATTAAACTTTACCAGTTATGGGTGTGGATTCCATCAGGGATTGTAAGGATGGGAGCGAGCGCGGAGCAGGAACGGGAAATGAAACCTCACAGTAGTGAGTGATGCCCGTCACCGAAGGATGGAGACGCGGGACCGAGAATTCGGGTTAGGAGGGACTTATGCCCGTCCTATTTGTTGCGTTGCTGGCGCTGGCGGTGTTTGGGCTGATTGGAATTTTTCTGGGAGCGGCGGTATTACTGGAACAGCGCAAGGAGAAAGCGCGTCCCGAGAAAACGGCGTGAAGGGTTGCGCGGGATTTCGCGGAGCGGATTGGTAGAAGGCCCCTTTTTGTTTTTTGTCCTTAAGTAGTCCTCAGTCTAGATATGCCAGCCAAGAGGAGGGAAGATTATGCGCCCCTCAGCTACTGTGCGCGGCCTGAAGCGTGGTTCGGGCAATTCTGCTGTCGAGCGGAATCCGGGCTCGACGAAACTGGCGTCGGCGACACCGGGGTCCTTAGACAATGTGGGTTTCGCCGGCTGGGGTGGAGTGTGCGGTGTACTGACACTGGTGGTGTTTTCCGCGCTGCTGCTGGGGGCCGTTCAACCGGCGCATGGCCAGACGGAAACCGTACTCTACAGTTTCTGCGCCCGGCCCAACTGCACGGACGGGGCGGGACCGTCTTGGGTCACACCGGTTTTCGACGGGGAGGGGAATCTCTATGGCACAACTTTGGTGGGCGGCGCCTACAGCTGCAATCATGGAGGATGCGGCACGGTGTTTGAGCTGACGCCCTCGGGAACCGAGACGATTCTCCACAGTTTCGATGATAACGGGACGGACGGGCACTCTTCCTGGGGCGGAGTGTTCTTGGACAATGAAGGGACTCTCTACGGCACAACTTTGCTGGGCGGCGAATACATCTGCCCTCAAGGCAGCGGCACAGTGTTTGAGCTGACGCCCTCGGGAACGGAGACAATTCTCCACAGCTTCGATCGGTGTGAAACGGATGGGTTCTGGCCCAACCCCGGCCTGGTCCGGGACGCAGAGGGGAATATCTACGGCACCACCTCTGCGGGCGGCGCGTACAGCTATGGCACGGTGTTCAAAGTGACGCCATCGGGGACGGAGACGATTCTCCACAGCTTTGACCCGAATGGGACGGATGGGTGGGTTCCCGCCGCCGGCCTAGTCATTGACAAGAAAGGGAATCTCTACGGCACGACCGTCAACGGCGGTGCTTACAACGGAGGCACGGTGTTTAAGCTGACGCCATCGGGGAAGGAGACGATTCTCTGGAGTTTTGGGAATGGGACGGATGGGTCCCATCCCTACGCCGGCCTGGTCTTTGACAAGAAGCGGAATCTCTACGGCACGACCGAAGAGGGCGGCGTATATAGCTGCCCTTATGGATACACATGCGGCACGGTGTTTAAGCTAACTCCATCGGGGATGGAGACGATTCTCTACAGTTTTGGCGTGAGCGGGGATGGATATGCTCCCGTGGCCGGCCTGCTCCTGGATAAGAAAGGGAACCTCTACGGCACGACCGCAGATGGCGGCTCTTATAGCCGCGAAGGATACGGATGCGCTCTCTACGGCTGCGGCACGGTGTTTAAGCTGACGCCATCGGGGACGGAGACGATTCTCCACAGCTTTGGCGCGAGCGGCGACGGCTACCAGCTCAATGGTGGACTGGTCTTTGACAAGAAGGGGAATCTCTACGGCGCGACCTACCGGGGCGGCGCCTACTGCGCTCCTTACGGCTGCGGCACGGTGTTCAAAGTGACGCCGTAGGAAGTCGGAGGGCAGAAGGCAGATTGCCGACGTGGAAATGAAAGCTTGTTTCGCCCCGCTCCGCTCTTATTGAGCGCTTGAAGCCGCGTTCAGGTTCAATCCGATGATCGCAGCGCTGAAGCGCTATGCGCCACCCAAAATCAAGCGGACTTTTGGACGCGGACAGGCACGCGGACAGAAGTGTCTGCGCTGCACAATCACTGCGCTGCACAATCACTGCGCTGCACAATCACTGCGCTGCACAATCACGTTGGTTTGAGGAAGTGTCTGCCTTTTTGCTCTGGGCCTGCGGTTACTACGATCGCTAAGAGAAGGATGACGGCGATTTCGAAGGCGGCGATGGCCCAGGAGTATCCCCAACGATCGCGCAAGGCGTATTCAATGGTGTTGACGGGCGAGGCTACGAAATTTCCTAACTGGTAGGCGAGGCCCGGGATTAGGCCGCGGACGGCGGGCGGAGAGAGCTCGTTTAAATGCGCGGGAATGATTCCCCATGCGCCTTGCACTCCGACCTGGATGATGAAGGCGCCGATGGCGAGCGCGATGAGAGTGCGGCCGAAGGCCCAGAGCGGAATGATGCAGAGCGAGAGCGCGGCGGCGAGAACGAGGGCGCGACGGCGGCCGAGCGGCTCAGAGAGGCGGCCGAAGGTGAGCGCGCCGACGAGGGCTCCGATGTTATAGAAGATGGCGACGTTGGCGATGGTGGAGGTGGTGAAGCCGCGGGACGCGAGAAAGTGGGGATAGAGATCCTGGGTTCCGTGGGAGAAGAAATTCATGAGGGCCATGAGGCCGATCATGTAGAGAAAGAGTTTCCAGTTGGAGGAGGCGGCGCGGGCGATGGATTTGAATTCGGGGACACGGTGCTGTTTCCATGCTTCCGACTCTTTAACCTTCCAGCGAATGTAGAAAGCGAGCAGGCCGGGCAGGCCGCCGACCCAGAACATGGCGCGCCATCCCCAGAGCGGGAGAATGAATTTGGCGACGATGGCGGCGAGGAGATAGCCGCAGGAGTATCCGGATTGGATGATGCCGGAGATGAGGCCGCGGCGATGGGGAGGAATGCTTTCCATGGCGAGGGAGGCGCCGACGCCCCACTCGCCGCCCATGCCGATGCCGTAGACGGTGCGCAGGAGAAGGAAGAAGGTGTAGTTGGGGGCGAAGCCGCAGAGGAGTTCGACGACGGAGAAGAATACGACGTTGGCCATGAGGGGGCCGCGGCGTCCGTAGCGGTCGGCGAGCAGGCCGAAGATGACGGCGCCGAGGGGACGCATGGCGAGCGTGGCGGCGGTGGTGAAGATGATTTTTGCCGCGGTGACGTGAAACTGCGCGGCGAGCGTGTTGACGAGGAAGACGGCGACGAAGAAGTCGAAGGCGTCGAGGGTCCAGCCGAGAAAGCTGGCGCTGACAGCGTGCCACTGCTGGGGTTCGAGGAAGGGTTGGGAGGGGCGGGGTTGGGGCATGGGAGGCTCCGCGCAAGGTGACAGATCAGGCATTTTAGCAGGGCTGGGCGCGATGGCTAGAATGTGGCGCTGAGGCGCAGGGCGAAGCTGCGCGATGGGCCAATGGCGTTGCCTGAAAACAGGCCGCCGAAGTCGATTACGTTCAAAATATTCGAGAGATTTTGACCATCCGCCTGGAAGCGCATTTTCAGGCGCTCCGACTTGTAAATATCGGCGCCCGCCGAGGCATTGACCTGGAACGCGGGAAGAATGCGGCCGCGATCGAAGTTCAGCCGGTCGATGACTGCCTGACCGTATTCCGCGAGCGCGGTCGCGGGATCGCCGTCGAATTCGAAAGGCAGGCCGGTATCGTATTGAATGCCGCCGGCGATCCAAAAGCGCGGAGTGAGTTGGTAGCGAAGGCGGCCGCGCAGCGTGTGGCGCTGATCCTGCGAGTCGGGGAAATGGCCATTGGTTGGTATGCCGGTAGTGTCGCCGCCCAAAAACAAGCCGCCGGTTACGGGATACCAGACGTTGCCGACCATGTAGGAATAGCTGAGAAAACCGGAGAAGCGCCGCCAGTCGGGCAGTTCGACCTTGGCTTCGGCGCCGTAGATCACCGATTTTCGGAAGGCGATGGGAAAGCTGATGGCAGTGTTTTGAATCTGGTCGTCATCGGCGTAGTTGTTGACACAGCGGCGGTAGTAATTGGCGTCGAGGCGCAGTTGGCCGGCGATGCCTTTCGTCATGCCGACTTCGTAGTAGTTGCCCACGGAAGGCTGAACGGGCAAACGAAGAAATTGTGTGGGGTCAAGCGATTCGATGGCAGTGGAGCTGGACAGCAAAATGTTTTCGAAGGACGGCGTCTGAAAGACGCGGTCGTAGGAGAAATGCACGAGCAGGTCCGCTGACGGGAAGTAGCGGGAGACGGCCAGACGCGGCTGAGCGGACTGACGGTTTAACAAGAGCTGGTAGTGGTCCCAGCGCAAACCGGCGCCGATCGTCCATTTGCCGAGGCGAATGCGATCCTGTACGAAGGCGGACTGCTCGAGGTCGGGACGATAGGCGGCGAAAGAAAAAGTGGGCGGGGAGGTGGGATTGAACTGCGTGGGATCGGTGATGAGGTAGCTGAAGTTTTCATGCAGCGTGGAGCTGTCGGTCTCAAAGCCGGCCTTCCACTCGTGGCGGCCGCGATCGACGCTGATGGTGCCGCGCACATAGCCTTCGCGAAACTCGTTGTTCTGGAAGACTTCGATGGGCGTGGCATATTCATTGGAATTGAAACCGAGCTGATTGTCGCGCACCATGGCGCGAATGTCCGCGACCGCGCGCGACGAAAAGGTGTGCTGATAGGAGGCGATACCCATCGTCTCAATGTTGCTGGCGGTTTCCAGTTGCGAGCCGGGCGGCAAGGATGGATCGATCGAATCGAGGTGAGGAGCTTGCTGCACCTGTTCGTTGGGCAGTTGGTAGTGCGCGAGTTCGTGGCGGACGATGAGATTCAGGCGGTCACGGGGCGTGAGGTCGCGCTCGTAATGCGAAGAGAAATCGCCGAGTGTGCCCGCGTTCGTGTAATTCTGGGGGACGACGGGATTCAAGTAATGATCGCTCATGCTGCCGCTGGCACTGGCGCCCAGCGCGTTCTTGCCCCAAACGTATTGTCCCTGGGCAAAGACGCCGGCCGAATTGAAGCTGCCGCCAGAAAGCACGAGATCGCCGTGAAAACCGGGCTGGACATCCTTGAGGGTGTTGACCTCGACGACGCCGCCCATCTTGCGGCCATACTCGGCGGGAATTCCGGCGGTGTAGATGCTCACGGACTGCACATCGTCGGCTTCCAGTTCCGGGCCGAAGCCGGGGGAACGATTGTCGGTGAGCGGAATGCCATCGACGACGAATTGGGTTTGATACTCGGAGCCGCGGGGATGGAGCACGGCATTGCCTTCATAGAGCCAGCCCGGCTGATCGTTGACGAGATCCTGCATGGAGCGGCCGGGAACGGAGGTGACGCGGTCCTGGATTTCTTCTGATCCAATCTGGCTGACGTCACCGGCCTGCTCGGGATTGACGAGCGTGCTGGGCGCGCTGACGTTGACCACCTCGCCCACCGCGGCCAGCTTGAGCTGAAATTTGTATTCCGCCGGAACCGACGTGCGAATACCGACGGTTTGCTGCACGGCGGCAAAGCCCGGCTGGAGGATTTCGATGCGGTAAATGCCGTAGGGCAGGCGCTGCGCGATGAGATTGCCTTCGTCATCGGTGTTGAGAGTATTACGGTATTGGTTGGCTTCGCAGACGATTCGGACGGTGGTGCGGACGCCGAGTCCGGCGGGATCGGTGACTTTGAGCCGCAGTTCGCCGTGATTGGCCTGGCCCAAAAGTAGAAGGGGCAGGAACAGTACGAGCCAGGCGATTGCGACCTTCCTCATCCTGAAATTCCCCTGAAACTCCCGCCTTGCCAAGGTGAACCGCGGCTTGCCAACCATTCCGAGGCACATTCTGAATCGACCTAGTTTATTCCAGGGCGCGCTGCCACTACCAGCGCTCGACGTCCATTACACGTGGGTAACGCGGCACTCTTCCGCTTATGTATGACGTTCCCAGTCCGGGCATATCGAGCGGTGAGAAGCGAGAGACGTGCGAGAGGCAGAATCGAGCAGGGAAAGCCGAACCGGGGCGCATGGCCCTTTCTGACGATTGACTTTCGCAGGAGTTTCGGGGGACACTCGCGCTAGTTGCCTGCGCGCACTTCCCGGTTTTTTCGCAGGCCACTGAAAGGCGCATGTCCCCCAACCGAATGTCGACGTCCGAAACGGCCGCGAACCCAAGTCTGCCGCTATATCAGCCGGTGTTGACGCGGCTTTTGGAGCAACACGCGCGAGCGGGCTTCCCGCCAGACCTGGCCCTTGATTTGGTGTTGAACGAACTGGTGGTGCGGGTGGCGGACGCGACGGACGCCTCGGGGGCGGCGCTGGCGCTGGCGCGCGGCAACAAAATGGTGTGCCGGGCCGCGACCGGCCTGCACGCACCCGATCTGGGCATTCCTCTCGATATGCGCAATGGACTTTCGGGCGAGTGCGTGCGCACGCGCGCGCCGCAGATGTCGGGGGATGCGGAAAACGATCCGCGCATGGATGCGGCGATGGCGCGCCGGATGGGAATCCGCTCGATGCTGCTGGTGCCGGTTTTTGAAGAGGAGAGGCCGGCGGATGGTGAAGGGACGCTGGCGGGCGTGCTGGAAGTTTTCTCGCCGCAAGCGAATGCGTTCTCGCATGCGGAGCAGGTGATGCTGGAGGAGTTCGCGGGGGAGTGCGCGCGGATTCGGCAGGCGGCGCGGATGGAGATCGGCGTGGCTCCGAGCTTCGTGCTTGACGCTCCGAGCCTCGTGATTGACGAGGAGGAGACTGCGGAGGAGAGTGCGGCGACGGCGAGCGGGACGATTGCGTGGCCGAAAGAGGAAGAGAGTGGGCTCGAACCGGAGCGCGGTGCGGAGGCGCAGGAGGAGTGGTTGGCGCCGGAGCGGGAGGTTCCTAGCGGCGACGAAGTTGGCAAGGGAGGGCGGGAGGCGAGCGAGTATGGCGCGGTGTTGCCATTCGTGGGGCGGCCCGTGGGCGATCCGGGAGATGATCGGCGACGCGATCCGTATGAAACGGCGGGATGGATTCTTGGAGGACTCGTCGTGGTGGCGGCGGTTGCGGTCTGTTTGCTGATCGCATGGCGAATTGGCTGGATGCCGTGGAGCGATGCGAAGGACGAAGGGCAGGCTGCCGTGAGCCAGCAAGCGGTTGTGAATCCTCAGCCCGCTGTGAATGTGGGCGCGGCGAGTGCGGTGGAGGCGGGCGGTGGAGAGAGCCAGGGTTCGCGAGGGAGCAGGGAGCGAGCGGCATCGGCGCGGAAGCAGGGCGGGATTAGGAATTCGGCAAAGAGCGCGGCGGACGGAGCGTCGGACGAGCTGGTGGTGTATGAGAAGGGCAAGGTAATTTTTCGAATGAAGCCGGCGCCTCCGCGGGGTGCTGCGCGGGGTGGGGAGAGTTCGGGCGCAGATGGGGGCGATGCGAAAACGCCTGGCGGTAGGGCGGCGGGCGAGGGCGAGTCGACGGACGCGGCGACGCAGGCTGCTGTTGGCGGTGGAGTTACGTCGGGAAGCTCGACGCAGCCTCCTCCCAGGACGTCTCCAAGTACATCGCAGCGAACCTCCTCGCGGACGATGCCGCGAAGTTCGCTTCGGACTCGGCTGTGGCTGGCGCCGTCAGAGGCGGAAAGCAGGCTGGTGACGCGGGTGGAACCGCAATACCCGGTAGGCGCTTTAGCGGCGCGGCGGGCGGGCGATGTAACGCTGGAAGTGCATGTTGCTGAAAACGGGACGGTTTCTTCGGTGCGGAGGCTGAGTGGGGATCCGGTGCTGGCGGATGCGGCGGCGCAGGCGGTGCGAAATTGGCGGTATCAACCTTACCGGTCGCATCAGCAGGCGTCGGCGTTCCAGACGGATGTGACCGTGAGATTTTCGCTGCCGAACTGAGGGCGTTATTAAGCCGACCCGCGGGGTTCCTCCTTACTTCCTTCTCTTGATCCTGGGCCTTGATGCAAAACTCCGATTTGCCTCCCATCTTCTTTCCTAGGAAAAGGCGAGTTCTTTGGCGCGCTGGACTGCCTTAACCACTGCTTTGATCAGGGTTACGCGGAGCTTACCTTCTTCGAGTTCGAGGATGCCGTCGATGGTGCAGCCGGCGGGGGTAGTGACGGCGTCTTTGAGGAGGGCGGGGTGGTCGCCGGTTTCGAGGACCATGCGGGCGGCGCCGAGAGTGGTTTGGGCGGCGAGGAGGGTGGCGATGTCGCGGGGGAGGCCGACCTTGACGCCAGCCTCGGCGAGAGATTCGAGAATGATGAAGATATAGGCGGGACCGCTGGCGGAAAGGCCGGTGACGGCGTCCATGTGTTTTTCGTCGAGGATGAGGGTGCGGCCGACGGCATCGAAGAAGCGGGTGGCGGTTTGGAGGTGCTCGGATCGGGCGAATTTGCCTTTGCAGAGAGCCGTCATTCCTGCACCTAAGACGCATGGAGTGTTGGGCATAGCGCGGACGATGGGGACATCTTTTTCGAGGGCGCGCTCGATCATTTCGGTGGGGACGGAGGCGGCGACGGAGATTATGAGTTGATTGGGGGTGATGTCGTCGCGGATTTCGCGGAGGACTTCGGCGACGATTTGGGGCTTGACGCAGAGGAAGATGATGCCGGCCTGGCGGATGGCTTCGCGGTTGTTCGTGCCGGCATGGATCTTGAACTTATCTTTGAGGGCGCGGGCGCGGTCGGCGTGGGCGGCAGTGGCCCAGACTTGGTGTGGTTTCAGCAGCTTATCTCGGAGGAAGGATTGGAGGAGGATGGAGCCCATTTTTCCGGCTCCGAGGATGGCGAGTTTTTCTGGGCGGATGCTGGTCATAGACGAGTCTCTTTTCGTGGCGTGACTTCCCTGGGGATTTGATCATTGAATCATTGAATCATTGAATCATTGAATCATTTAGTCATTTCATCATTGGGGGAAGTCAAGGGCTTGAACCAGGCGGGACGTGGATGTACATGGGGGAAGGCAAACACTTTTGAATCTGAATTTGCGCTATCGTGTTTTTGCGATGGATACGAATTTTGCTGAACGCGTTTTGCTGGAGATCTGCGTTACTTCGGTGGAGTTTGCGATTGCCGCGGAGTGTGGGGGTGCGGATCGGATTGAACTTTGCAGCGAGTTGGAGTGCGGCGGGGTTACGGCCGACGGGCGGTTGATGGAGGCTGCGCGCGCGGGCGTGCGGATTCCGATTCATGTGCTGATTCGTCCGCGGGCTGGACGCTTTGTTTATTCGGGGCGCGAGTTGTGGACGATGCGCAGGTCGATTGAAAAGGCGAAAGAGTTGAAGATGGATGGGATTGTGGTGGGCGTGCTGGACGCAGAGTCTCGGGTTGACGTGGCGCGGACGCGCGAACTGGTGGAGGCGGCGCGGCCGCTGCCGGTGACGTTTCATCGGGCGTTTGACTTGACGGGATGCGGACCGCATTCGGTGGAGGCGGTGATGGAAGCGGGGGCTTCGCGGCTTCTTACTTCTGGTGGTCGTCGGACGGCGAGGGAAGGACTCTCGACGCTGGCGCGGCTGGTGAAGGACGGCGGGGAGCGGTTGAGGGTGATGCCGGGTGGGGGGATTACTCCGGGGAATGTGGTGCGAGTGGTGCGCGCGACGGGGGCGCGGGAGGTGCACGGGTCACTGCTTACGCGTGGTTTGCGGGAGGCGGAGTGGGGCGCGGGGCGGAGGGCGCTTGCGGATAGGTATTGCCGTCGAGTGCGGAAAGTGGCGGCGAGGCTGCGGGCGGAGGCGACGGTATAGGGCTGAGTGGACGGCGCCACGCCTACGGCTGCGAGCAAGATTACTTTACATTCACGCGAATCGTGGACGCGAGGAGAACGAGAGCGCCGCTACAACTACAGTTGCCTCACGGACGACATGCCGGGCAAGAATGCGATCCCACAAAAGGTCTGTCGATCGGCAGAGCAAAGGCCCCGGCCCAACGGTAGGTTCAGGGGCACGGCGGAGAAAAATAAATAGGGAGCGGCGAGAGGTTGCCTGGACGTACGGGTTCATGAGGTGAAGACCGGGGGCGCATTGCGGCCTGGTTGGAGTCTCCATAGTTGGACTCGCCCCTGGTTGGAGTAAGCGTCTGGTTCAACGGAGTAAACGCCTGGTTCAGCCCCACAATTCCGCAGAGAGGGAGATTCTTCGCAATCTCCGGAGAGAAGGAGAGTCGTTATGAAATGTAGCCGCTGGATGTTGTCGCTTTTCGCGGTTGCGCTGATTTCGAGTGGAGCGCAAGCGCAGTATGGGAGCACTCCCATAAAGCATGTGGTGGTGATTTTTCAGGAAAACCGGACGCCGGACAATCTGTTTCAGGGATTGTGCACGGCGAATGGGGGCAAGCCCGGATGCAGCGCAACCGGGGCGAAGGGGACGTATGAGATTGCATCGACGTATGTGAATAGCGATGGGCAGACAGTGCCGTTGACGCCGGTGGGGCTGGCGACGAATTTTGATTTGGATCACAGCCACGGGGGGCCGAAGCTGAATGGGACGATCAGCGGGTTTAATTTCGAATACGAGAGCCAGGGGATCGCGGGGAAGGCGGCGGCGAACGTGCCGGCGACATGCGGGGCGAATATTTTTGGGTGCGTGGTTCCGGCGAACGGGTATTCGCAGTTCATGTACGTGTACAACACGCCGGTGACGAATAGTAACGGGACGAAGGGCGGGCTGATGGACCCGTATATCACGCTGGCGACGACCTATGGGTGGGCGAACCGGATGTTTCAGACGAACCAGGGGCCGAGTTATCCGGCGCACCAGTATATTTTTGGGGCGACATCGGCGCCGACGGCGGGGGACGACGCGCTGGGGATTTTTGTGTCGGAGAATTATGGGTCGACGTTGTATGGATGCGGATCGGGGAATTCGGTGCAGCTGATCCGGCCGAATGGGAACTCGAAACCACCGTATGGGACGGAGACTCCGGGGGACGAGACGGTGCAATGCTTTACGCGCAATGCGATGGATTACTTGTTCAGCCAGCCGACGCCGAAAATCACGTGGACGTATTACGCACAGGGGCAGAGCAGCTTGTGGGTGGCGCCGAATTCGCTGTCGAATATCTGCATACCGCAGGCGGGGGTGTGCACGGGGCCGGACTGGAATAAAGGGGAATCGAATGGATACGTGGACACGGCGCCGCCGGATGTGCTGACCGACATTGGGAACTGCGCGCTGGCACAGGTGAGCTGGATTACGCCGGCGGGACAGTATTCGGATCACCCGATTAACAGCGGGCAGGGGCCGTCATGGGTGGCGGCGATTGTGAATGCAATTGGAAACAACACGAACTGCGACGGGGGCACGGGGTACTGGAAGGACACGGCGATATTTATAACGTGGGACGACTGGGGCGGGTGGTACGACCACGTGCGGCCGGTGTTCCAGAGTGGGGCGAACCAGAATGACTATCAGCTTGGGTTTCGGGTGCCGCTGGTGGTGGTTTCTGCGTACTCGACGAAGGTGGGATATATCAGCAATGAGGAATACGATTTTGGGAGCATCGTGAAGGGGATTGAGGGAATATTTGGGCTGGGGAGTCTGGGATTTGCGGACGCGCGGGCGGCCAACGATCTGCATGACTTTTTTAACTTCAATCAGCCGGCAACGGCGTATAAGACGATTCCGGCGCCGCTGGCGGGAAGCTTCTTCACGCAGACGAAGGGGGAAGAGGTGGATGCGCCGGATTCGGATTAGATAGGCATTTGGTGATTTAATCATTTAGTTAGTCATTTGGTCATTTAGGTATTGGGCCTTTGACTGCGCATTGATTCAGCCCATGTCTCGAGGGGCGCGAGACGTGGGGAACCCCTCCGGGCCCGTGCGGAATCACATCACAGCGATGGGTGATGCCTGCTATTGCAGAGATTCGGCAAAGGAGTAGATTCGTCGCCGACGATCCGTCTCGCCTCTCCGAAGAGCAGTTCCCGCCCGTTGAGACGCAGCACCCCTGGAGGCGAAAGGCCGACGCTTGAAATCGGAATGAATTGTCGCGGATAAGGAGGAGATATGTGTGACGCGCACTTTTTATGGAAACGAATCGGCCCCGGAGTCATGATGCTGGCTGCGGTTCTGGGGTTCGTGGTCAGAGCAACTCTGCCGGGGCAAGCGCAGACGTATAGCGTGCTCTACAACTTTTGTTCCCAGTCACAATGTACCGATGGCTACGGACCAAGCGGCCAATTGATCCAAGATAAAAGCGGCAACCTCTACGGCACCACCTACGCAGGAGGTGCATACAATGCGGGAACGGTGTTCGAGCTAACTACGGCCGGGACAGAAAAAGTACTCTACAGCTTCAAGGGAGGCCCCTCGGACGGGGCAAGTCCGGCGGGTCCTCTGGTGGAAGACAGCAACGGCAACTTCTATGGCGTTACGAGCGGAGGAGGCGCTTACGGCGCCGGAACAGTGTTTGAGCTAGGCTCGTCGGGAAAGGAAACAGTGCTCTACGGTTTTACCGATGGGAACGACGGAGGGTTTCCGAATGGCGGATTGGTGCGCGATGCCGAGGGCAATCTGTACGGCACGACCATAGACGGCGGTCCATACACTTGCTTTGAGGGCTACCCGTGCGGTGTGGTGTTCAAGGTCACGGCCACGGGGATTGAGAGCGTGGTCTGGGCATTCACTGGGGGGCTGGATGATGGCAACCCATCGGCGGGACTGATTGGGGATGCAAAAGGCAATCTGTACGGCACCACCGACCAGGCATGGGACTTCGGGCCGTTCCCAGGAATCGTGTTTAAGGTGACACCGTCTGGCGACTTCACGACGCTGTTCTCCTTCTACAATGGCGCGACGTATGGCGAGTCGCCGTACGGGCTGCTGATGCTGGACGCCAAGGGGAATGTTTACGGCACCACATACTATGGCGGCAACCTGAAAGGGTGCACGCAGAATTATCCGTACGAAGGCTGCGGGGTAGCCTACAAGATCACGCCCGCGGGGACGGAAAAAGTGCCGCACGCATTCACCCGGCTGGGAAAGGACGGGCAAGCGCCGCGGGCTGGGTTCGTGCAGGATGCTGCGGGCAATCTCTATAGCACAACTTACTATGGCGGCGACCATTCATGTTACGACGGCAATTACTACGGATGTGGCGTCGTGTATGAACTGCCGAACCTAGCCAAAGGGAAAGAGATCGTTGTCTATACCTTTACGGGAGGCATCGACGGGGAGCATCCCTCGTCGGAATTGGCCGTGGATAGCAAGGGGAGCCTGTACGGCACCGCCGCGGGAGGCGCTAACGGCGCAGGTGTGCTGTTTAAGATTACGCGATAAGGATTGGCAGGTATTAAGGCGCGGAGCCAGGATAAGAATCTTGAACCGCGGAGTTCGCCTAGAACGCTGAGACGGCACCCTCGGGAGTTGTGATGGGTGAGAGGGTGGGCCAGCCCCATTATGTTCCAGGGGATGAGGGAGTGGTCGAAATCGAGTCGCAGTGGACGGCGCGAAAGAGAGAACGATGGGAGTTGGGGTGGGGATAGGAAGTCAAATGCCCCGCCCTGTCGCAGAAAACGCGACAAGGACGGGGCACCCTCGGTTTGGTGGTGTCGAAGTTCAAAAGCAAAGTCAAAATCAAAAGTCAAAAGCAAAGTCAAAGTCAAAGTCAAAAGCCCCACCCTAAACGTCGCAAAATGCGCGACGTTTAAGGATGGGGCACCCAGCGGGGCCCCGTCACGATGCGAGCAACAGCAAGAGCAAAGGCAACAGCAACAGCAACGACAACAGCGGCGGACAAGAGTGTCCGCCCCACACGAGCAAAAGCAATCATTCGGTGATGAGGGCGGATTGGCGGACCATTTGTACTATTTCGCGGCCTATGGGGAGCGAGGCGGTGGCGGCGGGGGAGGGGACGTTCAGGACGTGGAGGAAGCGGCCGCGGGGGAGGAACCGGAAGTCATCGACTAGGGTGCCGTCGGGGGCGAGGGCTTGAGCGCGGACTCCGGAACCGCCGGGGGTCATGTCTTGCATTTGGACTTCGGGGAGCAGGCGCTGGCAGGAGCTTACGAATTTTCTTTTGGACCAGGAACGCTGCATTTCGGAGAGGCCATTTTTCCAGTGTTGGCGGGCCATGACGCGGAAGCCGAAGTAACGCATGACTTCCATGGTTTCGTGGAGATCGAAATCGGTGCGGTGGTAGCCTTCGCGGCGGAAGGCGAGAACGGCGTTGGGGCCGGCGTCGACGTTGCCGTGAATGCGGCGCGTGAAATGGACGCCGAGGAAGGGATAGGCGGGATCGGGGACGGGATAGATGAGATTGCGAACGAGGTTGGCGCGGGCGGGAATGAGGTCGTAGTATTCGCCGCGGAAGGGGACGAGGATGAGCGCGGGATCGTGGCCGGCGAGTTGGGCGATGCGATCGCTGTAGAGGCCGGCGCAATTGACGACGTAGCGGGCGGGAAAATTTCCGGCGCGGGTGTGGATGAGGACTTCGGAGGAGTTGGTGGTGAAGGCGGTGACGGCGGAGGAGGTTTTGATTTCGACGCCGCGTTCGGTGGCGAGGGCGGCGTATTTGGCGGTGACGAGAGAGTAGTCGGTGATGCCGGTGGCGGGGACGTGGAGGGCGCGGAGGCCGCCGACGTGAGGCTCGACTTGGCGCATGGCGTCGCGGTCGAGGAGTTGGAGGCCGGTGAGGCCATTGGCTTCGCCGCGGGCGCGGAGGTCGTCGAGGCGGGCGGATTCCGCGGCGGTGGTGGCGACGATGAGCTTGCCACAGACCTCGTAAGGGATGGAGTGCCGGGCGCAGAAGGCGACCATTTCGCGGGCTCCGGCGACGCACATGCGGGCTTTGAGGGAGCCGGCTTTGTAGTAGACGCCGGAGTGGATGACTCCACTGTTGTGGCCGGTTTGATGGCGGGCGAGGCCGGGTTCTTTTTCCAGGACGATGATGCGGGTGCTGGGGAAGGCTTGGGCGGCTTGCATGGCGAAGGAGAGGCCGACAATTCCGCCGCCGATGATGGCTAGGTCGTGGGGCATGGGTGTGAGCTACAAGCTACGAGCTACGAGCTACGAGCTACGAGCTACGAGCTACGAGCTACGAGCTACGAGCTACGAGCTACGAGCTACGAGCTACGAGCTACGAGCTACGAGCTACGAGCTACGATGCGATGCTTATCGTAGCGCACGGGGTTCGGAATTTGTGTGACGGGTGAACATTGGGCGGTAATGGCGCGGCGAGTTGGGTGCGGGGGAGTTCTCTCGGTTGTAGTTTTCTGTGAGGGGCTTGATTTTTTCTACTCGCGGGCCGACGGCGGCACGCCGCCGCTACGGTCTGGCGGCGTTCGGAATCTGTTGTTAATGTTCGGTTCTTAATTTCGCTTCTCGGGTCTACGTTTCTAATCTCGCATTCGCCTCTCCTAATCTGCCGTTCTTAATCCACCTACTTAATCCGCCTTCTTAATCTACCGTTAGGGAGATGGTTGCGGGGTGGGGTGGGCCCTTGGCGGCTGTGGCGGTGGCTTGGAGGTTGGAGAATACGCCGATGGCGGTGGCGGGTTTTAGGTTGATGGTGGCGGTCGCGGGGCTGGTGGCTTCTGACGAAGTCGCGGTGACCGTGGCGGTTGCGGGATTGGGGAGCGTGGCGGGGGCGGTGTAAAGGCCGTTGGCGTCGATGGTGCCGTTGGAGGCGGGGCCTCCTACGGACCAGGTCACGGTTTGACTGCTGCCGTTGTTTACGGTGGCGGTAAATTGCTGCGTGGTGGTGGAGGAGGGCCAGGTGTTGCCGCGCTCGTTGATGTAGAGGCTGGCGATGGTGGGGCTGACGGTGACGGTCACAGCCGGTGGAGGCTGGCCGCCGCCACCACCGCCGCTACCGGAGAGGCCTCCGCAGGCGACCATGAGGAGGAGGGCGGCGAGGGCGAGGCAGGACCAGAATTGGGCGCGGGGGAGCGGGGATGGGCTCGCATTCGCGCTTATTTTTTTGCGGGAGATTCCGCACAGCGCGAGTGCGGCTAGAGGGATGGCGAGTAGCCACGCGAATGCGCGGGAGATGATTGGTAGTGGCGGGATTCTAGTTGGTCCTATTTTTACTGCCCCGGTTTTTGCAGCTCCCATTTTTGTTGCTTCTATCAAGTTCGAGGTTGTGGAACTGGAGTGCGCGGCGGCGCTGGCGATTCGGCGGCGAAATTCTGTGCCTTGATTTGGGCCGGTGGTGGTGATGGTCAAAGTGACGGCGGTGGTTCCGGCTCCGGCGGCGAGGGAAGTGGGACTGAAGCTGCACGTGGTAAGCGCGGGGAGATTGGGACAGGCGAATGAGACTGGGCCGGTGAAGATGGATGCGCCGACGGGTGCAGCGGAAAATTGGTAGGTGGCGGTTTGGCCGGCGGCAACGGTCACCTTCGAGCTGCCGGTGTTGGACCAGGCGACATCGGTGCCGACGTTGAGTTTGACGAGTTGCGTGTGGGTGGTGGTGCCGTCGGTGCCCTGAATGCCGAAGGTGAACGAGCCTGCGGTGGAGCTTCCGACAGTGGCGGTAGTTGCCACGCCGATTGGGGTGGGAGTGATGGTGGATGGATTGATGGAGCAGTTGGGCGGCGAGTCAACGCAGGCGAGGTTGACGGTGCCGGTGTAGCCGTTCCAGGCGGTGAGAGCGCCGCTCCACGTTACGTTTTGGGCGGCGACGGTGGAGGTGGGAGTGGCGGTGACGGAGACGGAGAAGTCGGGGCCGAGGGTGTATTCCCAGACGCCGCGGCCGTAGGTGGAAGCGCGGAGTTTTTTGAGACCGTCGCTGGCGAAGACACGGAGGGCGGTGACGGGGACGTTGGGGAGATAGCCGGAGGCGCCGCCGGGTTGGGGCGGGATGCCGACTTCGATCCAACTGGGAGCGGCGGTGGAACTGGCGAAAACGCCGACATCGGTGGCCGCGTAGATCTGCTGGGAGAGCGTGTCGACGAGCACTGCGTTCACGGGCGCGTCGGGAAGGGCGGCGCTGCCGCTGCCGGACCAGTCGGTCCAGGTTGCGCCGTCGTTGGTGGTTTTGAAAATGTGGGAAACGTTGAAACCCATGATGCCGACGTAGGCGGTGGCGCCGGAGGGGTCGGACTGATCGACGGAGACGGACGAAATTGTGTAATTGGAGGGATTGATGGCGCCGGTGATTTGAGACATGGGTGCGATGCCGGAGTTGGTGGTGATCCAGACTTCGCCTCCGTAAGGGGAGGCAGCGTTGGGGCCGGTGCCTTCGGTGGTGGCGTAGACGGTGGTGGAGATGAAGCCGGCTTCCTGGGGGCCACCGGCATCGAGGCCGGCGACGAGATTGACTTCTTCGCCAGTGCAGGTGTCGTCACCGAGGGTGTCGAAGTCATAGCTGAGAGAGGCGAGCGAAGTGGGCGGCACGGTGGGAACGCCGCTCCAGACGCGGCAAGTGCCGACGAGCATCTGGTAGTTGTCCTGCGGATCGAGGATGAAGGGCGTGTTGAAAGCGCCGAGATCGCCGTTGAGTTCCTGGGAGTCGATGGTCTGGGCGAAGGTTTGGGTGGTGCAGTCGATGCCGCTGCCGCACATATAAATGTTGGCGAAACTGTTGGCGGTATACCACTCGGCGGGGGGCCAGTGCGGGTCGGAGTTGATGGCGGTGAAGCCGCCGTCGCCGCCGTTGACGGTGATCCATTGGGGATTGGTGGTGGCGGAACTGGTGGCGGCGGAGCCGTTGCCGTCCGTGCCACCGAGGATGGTGTTCTGGTCGAAGGCATCGGGGGAGAAACTGACGAACTCGGTGAGCGAGCCGATGGTGGCGCCGGGCACGGACGAGGCGTTGAGGCTGTCGAAAGCATTGGGCGAGCCACAGGTGCCGCTGTTGAGGCCGGTGTAGCCGTTGAGGGCGCGGTAGAGACCGCCGTCAGTGCCGAAAACCATGATGGCTTTGCCGCCGGTGAGGAGGAAGTCGAGGGCGTGCTGATTGGGGTGAACGGCGGCGATGCTGGCGCATCCGTAGACGTGGGTGAGGTTGGTCCACTGATTGGGGAGGTTGGGGTCGATGGTGGAGCAGTCGACGGCGCCGCTGGCGACAGTGCATTTGTAGAGATTGTCGGCGCCGGCGTAGAGGTCGGTGGAGGTGCTGCTGGGGAGGGCGGCGAGCGTGAGATTGTAGTAGCCGAGATCGACGCCGCATCCATTGTTGCCGGGGTCGCCGCAGTTGGCGATGCCGGTTTCGTCGATCTGAGTCCAAGTGTTGCCGGCGTCGAGCGAGCGCCAGAGGCCCTGGTCGAGGACGGTCACGCCTTCTTCACCTTCGCCGGAGACGAGCGTGATGAACCAGAAATACATTTCGTTGCGGCCCGGAACGACAGCGAATTGGCCGCGATAGATGGGGCAGGCGGATCCGCCTTGCGGGATTTGGGCGGGACAGTTTGACGTGCTGAGTTGCGCGGGATTCGGCTGATTGGCGAGGCGGGTCCAGTTCTGGCCGTTGGTGGAAGAGTAGAGGCCGTGAAAACGGATGGAGGCGAAATACTTTGCGGCGACGGCGTTGTAGACGACATCGGTGGCGGAGGCGGGAGTGATGGAGATGCCGGCGTCTTGCGGAGTCTGGAAGGACCAGGTCTGACCGGCGTCGGGGGAGTAGTAGAGGCCAAGGGCGGTGGCTCGGGTGATGTCGCCATCGTTGAAGCCTTGGGTGGTGGTGCCGGCGGCGGCGACTACGGCGGCTGCGTTCCAGGCGAACTTGGAGAAGCCTAGGCCGGCGAAGGAATGGGAGCCGGTGTCGGCGGAGGATATAAGATTCCAGGTTGCGCCGTGATCGGCGGAGCGGAGGATGCCAACGCCGTAGTAGCTGTCGATGGCATTATTGGGCTCGCCGGTGCCGGCGAGGAGGACGGTGGCGTCGGGTTTGATGGAGATGGCGCCGTTGACGAGGGAGGGTTGCTGGTCGGTGAGTGGGGCCCAGGTGACGGCGGAGGCGGGGAGGGTGGCGGCGTTGAGGGATTGCCAGATGCCTCCGGTGGCGGAGGCGGCGAAGAGGGTGTTGCCGGTGGAGTCGGTGGGGTCGAGGGCGACGGAGGTGACGCGGCCGGAGACAGGGCCGTAGATATTTTGATAGGAGATGAGCGGGGCGGGGCCGAGAGAGATCCATTGGGGTCCGCCGACTTGGGGGATGGGGCCGGGCTGTGCGGCGAAGACGCGACCTGCCGCGGCAGCGTCGCGATTTGCGATTTTCTGGCGATAGGCTTTTAAGCGGAGGGCGGCGGGGGATTGGCCGGGGGGCGCGGTGCGGCCGCGCAGCAGGTAGCGGTCGCGGGCTTTGAGTTTTTGTTGCGCGGAGTGTGGGGGGATGTTATTGGAATTTTGGGCGGAGGCTGGAATGGCGAGAGCGCATAGAAGGATCAATGCGGCCAGCGCGGCGGAATTTAGAAACGAAGAAATCGATGAAGGCAGGCGATGGGACATACGCAATATCACCCCTGAAGGAAAGTACTAAAGAAGAGGGCGGCAATACTGTGATGGCGAGCGGGAGTTGCGTCTACGAAAGTGGGAGGAACGTAGGTAGGGAGGTCAGAAGTAGGCGAGGTCAGAAGTCAGAGGTCAGAATGCAGAAGTAAAATCTTGGCGCGGGTGCGCGGGGGAACGCGGGGCAAAGCTCGAATTACGCGGGTTTCGATATAGTCGCGGGTTTCGATATACTGGTTGGGTCATGTCGGTGATTAAGAATATCGGGGCTATTGCTCAGGGGATGACCATCACCCTGAAAGAAATGTTTCAGCCGACGATCGTGGAGAATTATCCGGACGGGCCGGGGCCGCTGAAGGGCGCGAAATTTCAGGAGCGCTTTCGCGGGATGCACGTGCTGCAACGCGACGAAAACGGGCTGGAGAAATGTGTGGCGTGTTTTTTGTGCGCGGCAGCTTGCCCTTCGAATTGCATTTATATCGAGGCGGCGGAGAACACGGCGGAGAAGCGGATTTCGGGCGCGGAACGATACGCCAAGGTTTATAACATCGACTACAACCGCTGCATTTTTTGCGGATATTGCGTGGAGGCTTGCCCAACGGACGCGATCACGCACGGGCACGGATTTGAGCTGGCGTCGTTCAACGCCAGTAACCTGGTTTATCGGAAAGAGCAGTTGCTCTCGATCGCTCCCGCGCATATGGGAGCCAACTCGGTGTTTACGGGAACGGAGTTGGCGGGCGGGGCGCCGGCGGGAATGGTAACGGGGAGCTAGAAACTTTCAACATCTCCAAATCAATTCAACGCCGGTCCCCGGGGGCCGGCGTTTGTGCATCAGGAGTTTTCAGTTATCAGGTGTCGGTTTTCAGTTAAACCTGGCGATTGCCAGGAAGGAGCGAAGACTAGCTTCCGATCCCTGGGGTGCCAGGAACTTGGTCGGCGGACGCTTGGAAATTCGGAGAGCTGTTACTGAAAACTGACAACTGACAACCGGGAACCGAGAACCGAGAACTGACAACTGACAACCGAGAACTGCAATGGCTGATTTTTTACAAACCGTGAAAGAGCGCGTCGTGGTTTACGACGGGGCGATGGGCACCAACATTCAGTTGCGGCAGCCTACGCTGGACGATTACTGGGGCAAGGAGAATTGCAGCGAAGTGCTGGTGCTGAGCCGGCCGGACATTATTCGCGAGGTGCATGCCGACTTTTTGAAGGTGGGATGCGACGTGATCGAGACGAATACGTTTGGCGGAACGCGGACGGTGCTGACGGAATTCGAACTCGCGGATCGCGTGCATGAGATCAATGTGGCGGCGGCGAAATTGGCGCGGGAAGTGGCGGATCAGTTCTCGACGAAAGACCGGCCGCGATTTGTGGCGGGGTCGATGGGGCCGACTACGAAGCTGCCATCGCTGGGGCACATCGGATGGGACGCAATGTTGGCGGCGTATGAAGAGCAGGCGGCGGCGCTGATTGAGGGCGGCGTCGACATTTTGCTGGTGGAGACTTGCCAGGATTTGCTGCAGGCGAAGATCGCAACGGCGGGCGTGATTGAGGCGATGCGCAAGGCGGGGAAACGTCTGCCGGTGACGGTGCAGGTCACGTTGCAGGAATCGGGAACGATGCTGCTGGGGACCGAGATTGGGGCGGCGCTGACGGCGCTGGAGCCGTATGACATCGACGTGATCGGGCTGAACTGCGCGACCGGACCGGCGGAGATGAATGAGGCGGTGCGGTATTTGGCGCTGAACTCGACGAAGGAAGTTTCGGTGCTGCCGAATGCGGGCCTGCCGCAGAACGAAGGCGGGCACGCGGTTTATAAGCTGACGCCGGCGGAGCTTGCGAAATTCCATAAACATTTTGTGGTGGATTATGGCGTGCGGATTGTGGGCGGATGCTGCGGGACGCGGCCGGAACATCTGAAAGCCGTGGTGGACGCGGTTTGGGGCGTGGAACCGGCGGAGAGGGATGTGAAGGCGGTGGGCGCGGCTTCAAGCGCGTACACGTCGGTGCCGCTGGATTTGGAGCCGAAGCCGCTGATTGTGGCGGAAGAAATGAACACGACGACGCGCGTGGAGCACTTCCGCAACCTGGTGAAGGGGAAAAAATACGACGACATTCTGACGCTGGCGAAGAAGCTGGCGAACGAAGGGTCGCACATGCTGGACCTGTGCTGCGCGATTGTGGGCGAGGACGAGAAGGGATACATGTCGGCGATCCTGGAGAAGATCGCGACGCGTGTGCCGGCGCCGATCCTGGTGGATTCGACGGAAGCGGACGTGGTGGAGGAGGCGCTGAAGCGGATTCCGGGGAAGGCGATCATTAATTCGATCAACCTGGAAGATGGGGAGAAGCGGACGTCGAAAGTTTTGCCGATGGCGAAGCGCTACGGCGCGGCGGTGATCGCGCTGACGATCGATGAAGAGGGCATGGCGCTGACGGCGGAGAAAAAAGTTGCGATCGCGAAGAGGATTTTTGAGCTGGCGACGAAGAAGTATGGGATCCGGCCGGTGGATTTGATTTTTGACGCGCTGACTTTGCCGATTTCGACGGGGCAGGAGGAATACCGCTCGGCGGGAATTGAGACGCTGAACGCGGTGAAGGGAATTAAGCGCGAGCTGCCGGAAGTGAAGACGGTGCTGGGCGTTTCGAATATCAGTTTTGGACTGGATGCGTATCCGCGGCGAGTGCTGAACTCGGTGTTTCTGCACGAGGCGGTGGAGAACGGGCTGGACATTGCGATCGTCAATTACACGAAAATTTATCCAATGTACAAGATTCCGCAGGAAGAAGTGGAACTGGCGCGCAAGCTGATTTATCAGGACAGGTCGAATGGGGACCCGCTGCAGGTTTATATGCAGCACTTCGCCGGGAAAAAAGGCAAACCGCAGGCGCAGACGACGGCGCATGTGGAGACGCTGTCAATCGAGGACAAGCTGAAGTACGCGATTATCAATGGGGAGAAATCGGTTGGCGAAGGCGCGACGAAGCGCAGCCTGGAGGAATTGCTGGAGCAGGCGCTGGGAGAATACACGCCGCTGGATTTGATCAACACGGTGCTGCTGGATGGAATGAAGACGGTGGGCGATTTGTTTGGAGCGCGCAAGATGCAACTGCCGTCGGTGCTGGATTCGGCGGGCGTGATGAAGGCGGCGGTCGCGTACCTTGAGCCGAAGATGGAGAAGAGGACGGGGTCGCAGCAGAAGGCCACGATTGTGCTGGCGACGGTGAAGGGCGATGTACACGACATTGGGAAAAATCTGGTCGACATAATTCTGTCGAACAACGGATATAAGGTGGTGAACCTGGGGATCAAGCAGCCGGGGGATGCGATTATTCACGCGGCGCAGGAGCATAAGGCGGATGCGATTGGGCTGAGCGGGCTGCTGGTGAAGTCGACGCTGGAGATGAAGTACGTGATCCAGGAGATGGAGCGTCAGCAATTGGAGTATCCGGTGATTTGCGGCGGAGCGGCGCTGACGCGGAAGTATGTGGAGGATGATTTGCGGCGGGAGTATTCGAATGCGGTGTTTTACGCGGAGGACGCGTTTGCGGGGTTGCACGTGATGGAGGATCTGGCGTCGGAGGATGGGAAGCGGGCGGCGCGATTGCGGGATGGAAAGACGGTGAAGGAATACGCGAAGGCCGCGGCGGTGGATGAAGAGATGGGGCCGGTATTTGCGGAGCGGAGCGCGGTAGTGAGCGATGTGGCGGAGATTCCGCAGCCGCCGTTTTGGGGCGTGCGGGTGCGCAAGGACTACGATCTGCGGGAGATTTTTGCGTATATCAACGATACCGCGCTGTTCAAGAACCAGTGGCAGTTGAAGACGGCGTCGCAGGAAGATTACGCTCGGTTGGTGGAGGAGAAGTATCGGCCGATTAAGAAGAAGCTGGAAGAGGAAGTGATGGCGGCGGCGTTATTCGAGCCGAAAGTGGTGTATGGGTATTTTCCGGCGGTGGGGGAGGGGAACGATGTTGTCGTGTATGAACCTAATCCCGGGCAAGAGATGGCTAGCGTAGGAGGGAAGGGGGGTGGCGAGAAGGTCAGAAGTCAGAAGTCAGAAGTCAGAAGTGAAAAGCCTGCCGAGATTTTGAGGTTTACATTTCCGCGGCAGAAAGAGGGTCGGAAACTTTGCATTGCGGATTTTTTTGCGCGGGCTGGGTCGGGGAAGACGGACGTGCTGGGAATTTCTCTGGTGACGATTGGGGAGAAGGCTTCGGTGGAAACGCAGCGGCTGTTTGAGGGCGGGGAGTATACGCGGTATTTGTATTTGCATGGGCTGAGCGTGGAGACGGCGGAGGCGCTGGCGGAATTTCATCATAAGAAGATGCGCGAGGAGTGGGGGATTGCGGGCGAGGATTCGCCGCACATACGGGATTTGTTTCATCAGAAGTATCGCGGGTCGCGGTATTCGTTTGGGTATCCGGCGTGTCCGAATCTGGAAGACCAGACGAAATTGTTCAAGCTGCTGGACCCGGAGAAGAATGTGGGAGTGCGGCTAACGTCGGGATTTTTGCTGGAGCCGGAGCAGAGCACGTCGGCGATCGTGGTGCATCATCCGGGGGCGAAATATTTTGTGGTGTAGGGGCCGGCCGAAGAAATAGTTATCACTTTAGAAACAGCCGCGAATAAAAACTCTTCTTTTCATCCACCGTTTTATAATCAATGCAATGGGGCGGCTACTTCTTCACTTCAGTTGCAAAGGGTGAGAACGCCTGTGCAGCAGGCGTTTTGCAGCAGAGCCGCGCCCGCCATTCTCGATATGAGTAGAACCGTCAAGCAGAGGTTGTCGGCGGTGTGGGCGCGTCCGGATCCGATTCTGGCGGAGGCAGGCCGCGCGGGCGAGTTACTGGTGGCCAAGATTCGGCTGGGGCTGGCCGCTTTTCTTCTGCTCATTCCGATCATCGATTCCGTATTTTTTCCGCTTGACAAGACTGAAACGGTAGTGGGTTTCACGCTGACGTCGCTGACGTTTCTGCTGTCTGTGATTGTGTATCTGGCGGTGTCGCGGGAGTACATTCCGTCGTGGTTGAGCTTTGCCACGAGTTGCATGGATGTCACGCTGGTGAGCGGCGGGCTGGGGCTTTTTCTTTTTATGAACGAGCCTTATACCGCGGTGAACAGCAAGGTGGTGTTCGAGGGATACTTTCTGGCGATTGCGGGCACGAGCCTGCGCTATGACAAACGAGTGTGCGTTACGGCGGGGCTGCTGGCGTTCTCGGAATATCTGGCGATTGTGAGTTTTACCGCCAGTCACTGGGATTTGAACAGCCCGATTTATTCGCCGTATCCGTATGGATACTTCAGCTGGCCGAGCCAGGTTTCGCGGCTGATTATTATGCTGACGGCTTCGGCGCTGAGCCTGTGCGTGGTGGCGCGCAGCCAGACGCTGTTGCAGATGGCGACGAGCGACGCGCTGACGGGACTGCCGAACCGCGGGTATGTGGACGAGCGCTTTGCGATTGAGTTGAGCCGGGCGCGGCGGTACGAAAAGCCGCTGACGATCGCTGTGATTGACGTGGATCGGTTTAAGGCGCTGAACGACACGCATGGCCATCCGGCGGGAGACCGGGTATTGAAGCGGATGGCGTCGATTTTGCGGAGTTCGTTTCGGCAAAGCGATACGGCCGGCAGGTATGGAGGCGAAGAGTTTGTGGTGATTCTGCCGGAGACGGATATGGAAACGGCGGGGCGAAAACTGGAGTCGCTGCGGGAATCGATGGCGGGGACGGCGATGCTGACGGCGCGAGGCGAGGAGATTCGCGTGACCATTAGTGCGGGGCTGGCGAGTTATCCGGAGGATGGAGAAGGGACTTCCGAGTTGTTTGCCGCCGCCGATGACAGAATGTTTCAGGCGAAGAAGGAAGGGCGGAACCGGGTCTGGAGGACCGCGGCGCGGACAGCGGAAGTGGATTAGATGCACCGATTCTTTTTCCGCGGAGGCGCGCGGATTTTCGCGGATTCAAGGGGAGATATTTTTCCCCTGAGCGGCGGGCTGACTCGCGGGCCGCGGTTTCTCGCCCACCAAGAAGCTCGGCCTCCTATTCATCCGTAAATCCACGGAACAACTTCCAATACATATAACAACTTCGCGGCTGCCGGAGGTCTTTACAGGACTTTACGGCAGCCCGCGCAGGTTTGGGGGATAATGATAGGCGAATATTTTCGATTGCATAATTCTGAGCCGTGCCTTGCAGACGAAAAGTTTTGGAGAGAATAACTTTTCTATTCGTCTAATCCAACGATGACTGAGCAAATATCCCGCACACCTACACCTCCCGATCTTGCGCCGCCCTCGCCGAAGCGTGATACGGCACTTCCGGAATTAAGACCGAAGCGGCGCGCCTGGGTTTGGATCGTCGTGCTGATTATCTTCGCGCTGGTTTTCTGGTGGGTCTGGCAGCGCAGCAATGCGCCCGCTACGGGCGCGCCGACGGGCCGAGGGGGATTCGGCGGGCCGGTGACGGCGACGGCGGCGACGGCGAAGAAGGGCGACATCGGCGTGTATTTGCAGGCGATCGGAACGGTCACGCCGGTGTATACGGACTCGATCGTGACGCAGGTCACGGGCGAAGTGGTGACGGTGCATTATCGCGAAGGGCAGCTTGTGAAGAAAGGCGATGCGCTGGTGGAGATCGATCCGCGGCCGTACACGGCAACGTTGAAGGTGGCGGAAGGCACGCTGGAACGCGACACGCATTTGCTGGAGCAGGCGCAGATGGATTTGAAGCGCTATCAGGATGCGCTGGCGCGGAATGCGATTGCGCGGCAGACGGTGGAAGACCAGGCGAAGATCGTGGAGCAGTATGAGGGCACGGTGAAGCTGGATGAGGGCACGGTGGATTACGACCGGGTGCAGCTTGGATTTTGCCACATTGTTGCGCCGATTAACGGGCGCGTGGGGCTGCGGTTGGTGGATCCGGGGAACGTGGTGACGGCGAGCGGCGGTACGGCTCTGGCGGTGATCACGCAATTGCAGCCGATTACGGTGGTGTTCACGATATCCGAAGACAGCCTGCAACAGGTGCTGGCGCAACTAAAGAAAAAGCAGTCGCTGGAAGTGCAGGCGATGGACCGGGCGCAGAGCAAATTGATCGCGAAGGGGAAGCTGCTGACGACCGACAACCTGATCGACACGTCGACGGGGACGGTGAAGATGCGGGCGGTTTTCGATAACAAGGACAATGCGTTGTTTCCGAACCAGTTTGTGAATACGCGATTGCTGGTGGATACGCAGCAGAATGTGACGCTGGTGGATTCTTCGGCGATACAGCACAACGGAACGCAGGCGTTTGTGTGGGTGATTCAGGACGGGAAGGCGCAGACGCGCAATGTGACGGCGGGAGCGAGCGACAACAACATGACGCAGGTCACGGGATTGAATCCGGGCGAAGTGGTGGCCGACAGCAGCTTTGAGAAAATGCAGAACGGCTCGACGGTGAGCGTTGTGCAGCAGTCGACGCCGGGGCAGGTAGGGCAGCCGGGCGCGGCGAATGGAAAGCCCAGCCAGCCGGGCAATGGGCAGCCGGGCGGCAAGAATAATTCCGCGGCGCCAAACACGCCGCCGGCACCAACGGGGAGCAAAGCGCCGTGAGTCCGTCGCGGCCATTTATTCTGCGGCCGGTCGCAACGTCGTTGTTGATGGCGGCCATCATGCTGGCAGGAATTGTTGCGTACTTCCAACTGCCGGTATCGGCGCTGCCGCAGGTCGACTATCCAACCATTCAGGTCTTGACGTTTTATCCGGGGGCGAGTCCGGACGTGACGGCGACGACGGTGACGGCGCCGCTGGAGAGGCAGTTTGGGCAGTTGCAGGGCCTGAGCCAGATGACTTCGACGAGTTCGGGCGGAGTCTCAGTGGTGGTGCTGCAATTTGTGCTGACGCTGCAGATTGACGTCGCGGAAGAAGAAGTGCAGTCGGCGATCAATGCGGCGCAGAGCCTGCTGCCCGCGAACCTGCCCTCGCCGCCGATCTACAGCAAAACCAATCCTGCGGATGCGCCGGTGCTGACGTTGGCCATTACGTCGGACACGATGCCGCTTTCGCGCGTGGAGGACCTGGTGGACACGCGGCTGGCGCCGAAGATTTCTCAGCTGAGCGGCGTGGGCCTGGTGAGCATCAGCGGCGGGCAAAAGCCGGCAGTGCGGATTCAGGCAAACCCGGTGGCGCTGGCGTCGTATGGGATCGACCTGGAGTCGCTGCGCACGGCGCTGACGCAGACGAGCGTGAACGCGGCCAAGGGAAATTTCGACGGGCCGCGGCAGGATTTCCAGATCGACTCGAACGATCAGTTGCAGACGAGCGGGGACTACCGGGATGTGGTGATCGCGTATCGCAACGGCGCGCCGGTGTTTTTGAAGAACGTGGCGAACGTGGCCGACGGGGTGGAGAACTCGAAGCAGGCGGCGTGGATGAATGAGACGCCGGCGGTGATTTTGAACATTCAGAGGCAGCCGGGCGCGAACACGATCACGGTGGTGAAGAGCATTCAGAAGCTGCTGCCGCAACTGGAGGCGAATCTACCGGCGGCAATCAAAGTAACGAAGCTGACGGACTTGACGACGAGCATTCAATCGTCGGTGGATGACGTGGAATTTGAGTTGATGCTGACGGTTGGGCTAGTCGTGCTCGTCATCTTTCTTTTTCTGCGAAGTTTGAAGGCGACGATTATTCCGAGCGTGGCAGTGCCGTTGTCACTGGTGGGCACGTTCGTGGTGATGTATGTGTTGGGGTACAGCCTGGACAATTTATCGCTGATGGCACTGACGATCTCGACGGGATTCGTGGTGGACGACGCGATCGTGATGATCGAAAACATTTCGCGGTTTCTGGAGGAAGGCGACCCGCCGATGACGGCGGCGCTGAAGGGCGCGGAGCAGATCGGGTTCACGATCATGTCGCTGACGGTGTCGCTGATTGCGGTGCTGATTCCGCTGCTCTTTATGGGAGACGTGGTGGGGCGGCTGTTCCGCGAGTTTGCGGTGACGCTGGCGGTGACGATCATTGTTTCGGCTGTTGTCTCGCTGACGTTGACGCCGATGATGGCGGCGCGCATTTTAAAGCACACGCCGGAATCGGAGCAGGGCTGGTTTTACAAATGGTCGGGGAGCATGTTTGATCGCATGATCGCCTTCTACGGCCGCACGCTAAAAAAAGTGCTGGAGTACCAGACGATCACGCTGCTGGTGGCGCTGGCGACGCTGGCGCTGACGATTGCGCTCTACATCATGATCCCGAAGGGATTTTTCCCGGTGCAGGATACGGGCGTGATTCAGGGGATTTCGCAGGCGCCGGAGGCGATTTCGTTTGCGGGGATGGCGGAGAAGCAGCAGGAAATTGCGCGGGTGATTCTGAAAGACCCGGCGGTGGAAAGTCTGTCGTCGTTTATTGGCGCTGACGGAACGAATACGACGCTGAACGCAGGGCGCTATTCGATCAATCTGAAACCGCTGAACCAGCGGCATCATTTGAGCGCGTCGGATGTGATTCGGCGGCTGCAAACGAATATTTCGAAAGAGGTGGAGGGCTTCCAGATTTACATGCAGCCGGTGCAGGACATCACTGTGGATGACCGCGTGAGCCGCACGCAGTACCAGTACACGCTGGAAGATCCGGACGTAAACGAACTGAACGAGTGGACCGACAAATTTGTTGCAAGCATGAAGAAAATGCCGGAACTGGAAGATGTGGCGACGGACCAGCAGACGGGCGGACTGGCGGTGGCGCTGACGATTGACCGGGTGACGGCGTCGCGGCTGGGGATTGCGACGGCGAGCATCGACAATGCGCTCTACGACGCGTTTGGGCAGCGGCAGATCAGCACGATGTATACGCAGCTGAACCAGTATCACGTGATTCTGGAGGCGCTGCCGTCGTTTCAAACTACGCCGGATAAATTGCAGTCGATATTTTTGCAGGCGAATGCGTCGGCGAATGCGACGGGCACGGGCGCGGCGACTTCGTTCTCGTCGTCGAGTTCGGCGTCAGCGGGATCGAACGCGACGACGCAATCGGCGCAGTACACGCCGACTCCAGCGCAGTCGCTGCTGGCGCCGCTGCAAACGGCGCTGGCGAAGACAACGGTTACAACAAACTTAAGCAACAGTTCGCAGATTGCGAATGCGGTGCCGTTGAGCGCGTTCACGCATTTGAGCCTGACGCGCGAGCCACTGACGATTACGCACCAGGGGCAATTTCCGGCGGTGACGATTTCGTTTAATTTGGCGCCGAAGGCTTCGCTGGGGACGGCGATCAGCGAGATCGACAATCTGGCGGGCAAGGAGCTGACTCCGCCGGCAAGCTTGCAGACGGGCTTTCAGGGGACGGCGGCATCGTTTCACAATTCGCTGTCGAACGAGTCGCTGCTGATTCTGGCGGCGCTGGTCACGGTGTACATCGTGCTGGGCGTTTTGTACGAGAGCTTTATTCACCCGATTACGATTCTCTCGACACTGCCCTCGGCGGGCGTGGGCGCGCTGCTGGCGCTGATGCTGTTTGGGCAGGACCTGAGTGTAGTGGCGATTATCGGAATTATTTTGTTAATCGGGATTGTGAAGAAGAACGGAATCATGATCGTCGACTTCGCGCTGGAGGCGGAGCGGCATCACGGCAAATCGTCGACCGATGCGATTTACGAGGCGAGCCTGCTGCGTTTCCGCCCGATCATGATGACGACAATGGCGGCGCTGCTGGGGGGATTGCCGCTGGCATTTGGCACGGGCCTGGGGTCGGAGCTGCGGCGACCGCTGGGCATCGCAATGGTGGGCGGGCTGTTGCTGAGCCAGGTGCTGACGCTTTACACGACGCCGGTCATCTACATTTTCTTCGATCGAATCGCACAACGTTTTTCGAAGAAGGGCGCGGAGAACCCGGGCGAAAATATGCCATCGACTGAACCGGCATGAGCGTATCGACGCCATTTATCAAGCGGCCGGTAGCGACCACGCTGCTGACGATCGCGATCGCGATTGCGGGAGCGATCGCCTATACGGTGCTGCCGGCGTCGCCATTGCCGCAGGTGGATTTTCCGACGATCAACATCAACGCCGGGCTGCCGGGGGCGAGCGCGGAGATTATGGCGTCGTCGGTGGCGACGCCGCTGGAGCGGCAACTGGGGCACATCGCCGGCATCACGGAGATGACGTCGTCGAGTTCGCTGGGCAGCACCAATATTACGATCCAGTTCGATTTGAGCCGCAACATCGATGGAGCGGCGCGCGATGTGGAAGCCGCGATCAATGCGGCGCGGACGTATCTGCCGGCCAACCTGCCATCGAATCCGACATATCGCAAAGTGAATCCGGCGGATGCGCCGATCATGATTCTGGCGCTGACCTCCGACATTTATAACAAGGGGCAAATGTACGACGCGGCGTCGACGGTGCTGGCGCAGCGCATCTCGCAACTTTCCGGAGTGGGGCAGGTGAGCGTGGGAGGCGCGTCATCGCCGGCGGTGCGCGTGGAACTGAATCCCACGCAGATGAACAGCTACGGAATTTCTTACGCGTCGATCGAGAACACGCTGCGGCTGGCGAATGCGCATCTGGCGCTGGGGCAGGTTGCGAATTCCGAAACCACTGCCGACGTGGTGGCGAACGACCAGATGACGAAGGCGGAGGACTATAAGCCGCTGATCATCGGCGAACACAACGGAACGGCGGTGCGGCTGTCCGATGTGGCGGATGTGATCGACTCCGTGCAAAACGTGCGCAACGCGGGGTACATGGACGGGAAGCCGTCGGTGACGATGATCATTTTCCGGCAGCCGGGCGCAAACATTATTGAGACCGTGGATCGGATCAAGGGGGCGATTCCGGCGCTGAAGGCGTCGATTCCGTCGGGGATCGAGATCACGAACGTGTTCGACCGGACGACGACGATTCGCGCGAGTTTGAGCGATGTGGAGCGCTCGCTGGCCGTATCGGTGGTTCTGGTCGTGCTGGTGGTGTTCTTTTTCCTGCGCAGTACGCGGGCGACGATGATTCCGAGCGTGGCGGTGCCGGTATCGCTGGTGGGCACGTTCGCGGTGATGTACCTGTGCGGGTACAGCCTGGACAATTTGTCGCTGATGGCGCTGACGATTTCGACCGGCTTTGTGGTGGACGATGCGATCGTGGTGATGGAAAACATCTCGCGCCACCTGGAAGGCGGGATGAAGCCCATGGCAGCGGCGCTGCTGGGGGCGCGGGAAATCGGATTCACGGTGTTTTCCATCAGCATGTCGCTGATCGCGGTGTTCATTCCGATTCTGCTGATGGGCGGGATCGTCGGGCGTTTGTTCCGGGAATTTGCGGTGACGCTTTCGACGGCGATTCTCGTATCGATGGTGATTTCACTGACCACCACGCCGATGATGTGCGCGCATTTGCTGAAGGCGCACGAAGAGGAAGAGCACGGGCGGCTTTACCGTTGGAACGAGCGGTTCTTTAATTTCATTCTGGGAAAATATACGCACACGCTGCGCTGGGTGCTGGACAATCCCGGACTGGTGCTGACCGTGCTGGTGCTGGTGATTGCGCTGAACGTGGTGATCATCATGCGGGTGCCGAAGGGATTTTTTCCGCAGCAGGATACGGGAGCGATTATCGGAATCGTACAGGGGCCGCAAGATGCGTCGTTTCCGCTTATGGAAAACTCCCTCCTGCAACTGGTGGATGTGATCAAGGCGGACCCGGCGATCGACCACGTGAATGCATATTATTTTGGAGGCAACGGCGGGTTCATCTACACCGCGCTCAAGCCGCTGAAGGTGCGCAAAGTCGACGCCTCCACGATCATCAACCGACTGCGCCCGAAGCTGAACCGGTTGCCGGTGGCACAAGCCTATTTGCAGGCGGCGCAGGATATTCGGATCGGCGGGCGGGCGAGCGCGGCGCTGTATCAATACACGATACAGGCCGACAACGTGGAAGACCTGAATAAGTGGGGGCCGATTCTGCTCGCCAATATGAAGAAGCTGCATGGGCTGCAGGATGTGAATTCGGACCAGCAAAATGGCGGCTTGCAGACGTATCTGACGTATGACCGGGTACACGCGGCGAGTTTGGGATTCACGCCGCAGTCACTCGATTCGACTTTGTATAGCGCGTTTGGGCAGCAGGAAACGTCGGTGATTTTCGAATCGTTGAATCAGTATTACGTGGTGCTGGAAGTGGCGCCGCAATACTGGCAGTCGCCGGCGGGGCTGAAAGACATCTATCTGCAAAACGGGCATGGCAACGTGCAACTCTCGACGGTGACCAGCGTGAAGACGAACACGGCGCCGCTGTCGGTGGCGCACTCGGGATTGTTTCCGTCGGTGACGGTGTCATTCAATCTTGCGGAGGGGCTGGCGTTGAGCGACGCGACCCGGCTGATCACGCAGATGGAGGAGAAGCTGGGAACGCCGTCGACGATTCACGGATACTTTGCGGGCACGTTGCAGGCGTATCAGACTTCGCTGAGCACGGAGCCGGTGCTGATCGCGACCGCGCTGCTGGCAGTGTACATCGTGCTGGGAATTCTTTATGAGAGCCTGGTGCATCCGCTGACGATTATTTCGACGCTGCCCTCGGCGAGCGTGGGAGCGATGTTGGCGCTGATGATTTTCCACAACGACCTGAATGTGATTTCAATTATCGGGATCGTATTGCTGATCGGGATTGTGAAGAAGAACGCGATCATGATGATCGACTTCGCGTTGCAGGCAGAACGCGATCAGGGAATGACAACGTATGACGCGATCTTTACGGCGTGCCTGTTGCGCTTCCGGCCGATTTTGATGACGACGATGGCGGCGCTGTTTGGCGCGCTGCCACTGGCGTTTGGGACGGGTACGGGATCGGAGCTGCGGCGTCCGCTGGGGCTTTCGATTGTGGGCGGATTGATTTTGAGCCAGTTGCTGACGCTGTATACGACGCCGGTGGTTTATTTGTTTATGGACAGGCTGCGGCTGCGCGTGATGGGGAAAGAGCATGACACGTTCCATCCATCGGCTGGCGCGGGATTGCCGGAAGAGGGCAAGGCGTGAGATCGAGGGCAGACAAGTGAGGATCGGCAGATGAGGATCGGCAAGTTTGGCGCTCGAAGATTCGGGGCGAAGCGATGCAGATGAATTTCGCGGTGCGAATTGCGGCGGCGGGGTTGGTGTGCCTTGGACTGGGCGGATGTGTGGTTGGGCCGAGGTATCACAAGCCGTCGGCCACGACGCCGGCAGCGCCGAATTACAAAGAGTCGCCGGTGAATTTTCAGGATGAGAACGGATGGAGAGTGGCGGCGCCGCAGGATGCCATGCTGCGCGGCAACTGGTGGGAAATTTTCAATCAGCCGGAGCTGAACGACCTGGAACAGCAGTTGAATATCAACAACCAGACGATCAGATTTTATTTTGAGAATTATCTGGCGGCGCGGGCGCAGATTCGGGAGGTGCGGTCGCAGTTGTATCCGACGGTGAGTTTGGGGCCAAGTTTTACGCGATCGCGCTCGTCGGCCAATACGGGCAGCGGGAGCGGTGGCAGCGGGGGAGCGGCGTCCAGCAATGGTTTTACGGTTTCCGATCTGAGCACGCCGATCGATATTTCGTGGGCGCCGGATTTGTTTGGGCGGATCCGAAATACGGTGAGGGAATACCAGGCGGCGGCGCAGGTGAGCGCGGCGGATCTGGAGAATGAGCGATTGCTGGAACAGGCGACCGTGGCCGAAATTTATTTTGAGATTCGCGGCGAGGACGCTTTGCAGGCGCTGCTGAACGCGACGGTGAAGGCAGACGAAGAAACCTTGCAACTGGCGCAGGCGCGCTACGATGTGGGAACCGATACCGAGGTTTCCGTCGAACAGGCGAAGCAAACGCTGGAAAGCGCGCGGACCGCGGCTACGAACGTTGGCGTGGTGCGGGCACAGTATGAGCATGCGATCGCGACGCTGCTGGGGAAGGCGGCGACGGATTTTGCCATGCCGGTGCGGGCGCTGACGGTGCAGCCGCCGGCGATTCCGACGGGGACGCCGTCACAACTACTGGAGCGGCGGCCGGATGTTGCGGCGGCGGAGCGGCAGATGGCTGAGGCGAATGCCTTGATCGGCGTTGGGTATGCCGCGTATTATCCGTCGGTGACGCTGAGCGCGAGCGGAGGGTTCGCGTCTTCGGCGATCAGCAAATTGTTCCGGGCGTCGAGCCGGACGTGGTCGGTTGGTGGGTCGGCATCGGAGACATTGTTTGACGCGGGTTTGCGGCGCGCGACCATTGACCAGTACATCGCGACCTACAACGCCGACGTCGCGAATTACCGGCAGACTGTGCTGACCGCGTTTCAGCAGGTGGAAGATTACCTGGCGCAGACGCGGCTGCTTTGGACCGAGATTCAGCAGGCGCAAGCGGCAGTGGACGCCGCGCAAAAGGCCTTCGAGCTGGAAAAAGCGCGGTACGAAACCGGGCTTGATCCTTATGTAACGTTGCTGACCACGCAAACCGCGTTGCTCTCGACGCAACAGACGCTGGTCAATCTGCAAATCGAGCAGATGACGGGGGCGGTGTTGCTGATTGAAGCACTGGGCGGAGGATGGGACGCGTCGCAATTGCCGAGCGCGCCGCAGGTGACGCAGAAAGCGCCGGCCGATCAGCGGAGCGTGCAGCAGTAGTTGTGGGAATTCACTGGGAATGACGATTTCCGGCTGAGTAAGGAATTTTGCCTCGAGTAAGAGATTTCCGCATTGAGTAAAGATTCGTAAAACTGCCCTTCACCGCACAACTCTGGGCGCCCGCCGCGGTTTATACCATTGTGCCAATTCGATCTCAAACTGGAGGAAACACAATGTTGAAGCAGTATTTACTGGCGCTCACGCTGGCGGGACTGGTTGCAGTCACGCCGGCGGTGGCGCAAAACGCAGGACAAAATAACGGCGGCGCGGATCAGCAGTCGACGCAGACGAAGACGGCTCCGGGACGCAAACATGGGCGCGGGAAGTGGGATCCGGCGAAGCGGACGGCGAAGCTGACCGCGAAGCTGAATCTGAATGCGGACCAGCAGACGAAGGTGCAGAGCATCTTCACCTCGGAGCAGTCGCAGATGCAGGGCGTGTTCTCAGATGCGTCGGCTTCGAAGGACGATCGCCGTTCGAAGATGATGGAAATCCGCAAATCGACGAAGGAGCAGATCCGGGCCGTGCTCGATGCGAGCCAGCAACAGAAGTGGGATGAGATGCGGAGCAAGCGCGAACAGCGGCGCGGCAACGGCCAGACTAGCGCGCCGTCGGGATTGTAATGAGCGGCTGATGCGGGGGCGGGGGCGGGGACGCCCCCCGCGACAGGCGGTGAGGACGCGGGCGCTACAAATTCATCTTTAACCGTTGAATTCATCCGCCCGAGTTTTCCGTCCACAATTCGAACTCTCGAATCGCGGGCGCATGCTTTACGATAGCAATGCGCTCTCGGGCGCATCTTCCTGTGCGAATTCTTGGAGAAGCGGCGAAGTATCTGCTCATCAGTCTGCTAGTTTTGTACGGGCTGGATTGGGGTGTGTTTGAAGCGCGGCGGATGAGCGGCGGCGGCATGGGCAGCGTGCCGGTGGACCAGTTTCTGGCGACGCCGCTCAAAGGCAACAAAGCCGAGTATGATTATCTGGGCACGGCGAACGAGAGTTGCGCGCGCAGCCTGTTTCCGCAATACGCAAAGTCGGCGTGGAATGCTCCCTGCTGGTGGTTGACACATCATCAGGCAAGCTGGCAATAGGCGGGGGAAGGCGCGTTGACACTGCCCGGCCGCGCGCACCGTGGTAACGACCATCCGGAAAACCGGTCTAGTAAAATCGTATTTTATGGCCACGAGTCAGACGATTTCCTCCAAAAATGGATCCGGAGTTTCTCCGCGCCGCAAACGGCGAAAAGAGGCGGCGAATGGCCATGCGGCGTCGGCGCTGCCTGCGCTGGAGGATCCGTCACTTTATGTGAATCGCGAACTGAGTTTGCTGGCGTTTCAGGAGCGCGTGCTGGAAGAGGCGCAGGACGAACACAATCCGATCCTGGAACGCGTGAAGTTTCTTTCCATCGTCGGCTCGAATCTGGACGAATTCTTCATGGTGCGCGTGGCCGGACTGAAAAGCCAACTGGAGAGTGGCGCGCTGGAATCGGGCGCGGACGGGATGACGCCGGCGCAGGAACTGGTCGCCATCCGCGGGCAGGTGGCACGGCTTTACAAGGCAGGGCAGGATTGTTTGCGGCAGCAGCTTTTGCCAGAATTGAAAAAAACCGGAATTCACGTCAGCGAATATTCGCACTTGACGCCGGCGCAGACTACGGCTGCGAGTCTATATTTTTCGGAAAATGTATTTCCGACGCTCACCCCGCTGGCGTTCGACCCGGGCCGGCCGTTTCCGCACATTTCCAATCTCAGCCTGAATCTTGCGGTGCTGATTCGCGATCCGCAGGGAGTGGAGCACTTCGCGCGCGTGAAGGTTCCTGACAGTCTGCCGCAACTCGTTCCATTGCATGCGATGGCGAAGGAGTCGAAAACAAAATCGAAGACGCCCAAGCCGCAGCACTTCGTCTGGCTGGAACAACTGATCACGCACAATCTGCAAGCGTTGTTTCCGGGGATGGAAGTGCTGGAGGCGCACCCGTTTCACATCACGCGCGACGCGGAGACGGCGATTCAGCAACTGGAGGCGGGCGATCTGCTGGAATCGGTGGAAGAGGGAGTGTGGCAGCGGCGATTTGCGGACGTGGTGCGGTTGGAAGTGAACGAGGCGATGCCCGCGGAAATCCTAGAAATTCTGCTGAAGAACCTGGAACTGGAGCGCGAAGACGTTTACACGATGAACGGGCCGCTGGCGCTGAACCGGCTGAAGCACCTGCTTTCGATCGAGCGTCCGGATTTGAAGGACGAGCCATTCGTGCCTGCGGTTTTGCCGGAGCTTCAGCCACAGGAAGAAGGCGAGGACGTTTTTTGCGCAATTCGGCGGCAGGATATTCTGCTGCACCATCCGTTCGATTCTTTTCAGCCGGTGGTGGGATTTCTGCAACAGGCGGCGCGCGATCCGGCGGTGCTGGCGATCAAGATCACGCTGTATCGCGTGGGGCGGAACGCGCCGGTGGTGGAGGCTTTGCTGGAGGCGATCGAGAATGGAAAGCAGGTCGCGGTGCTGGTGGAGCTGAAGGCGCGATTTGACGAAGAGAGCAATATCGAATGGGCGCGGCGACTGGAACGGGAAGGCGTACACGTGGTGTACGGGCTGATGAACCTGAAGGTGCACTGCAAAGCGGCGCTGGTGGTGCGTCGCGACAAGGACCGGATTCGGCGGTACGTGCATTTGTCGACGGGCAATTACAACAGCGTGACGGCGCAGCTGTACACCGATATTGGGATGCTTACCTGCGATGAGGCGATCGGCGAAGACTGCACCGATCTGTTCAACTTTTTGACGGGATACTCGGCGAAGGCGGAATACCGTAAGCTGCTGGTGGCGCCGGTGCAGTTGCGCGATCAACTGGAAGAGTTGATTCAGCGCGAGATCGAGCACCAGAAGAAAGACGGAAACGGACACCTGATTTTTAAGATGAATGCGCTGGTGGACCGCAGGATGATTCGCCTGCTGTATGAGGCGTCGCAGGCGGGCGTGAAGGTCGATCTTCTGGTGCGCGGCATTTGCTGTTTGCGGCCGGGCGTTGCGGGGGTAAGCGAGAACATTCGCGTGACGAGCATCGTTGGGCGTTTTCTGGAGCACAGCCGAATTTTTTATTTCCGCAATGGCGGAGCGGATGAAGTTTACCTGGGCAGCGCCGACATGATGCCGCGCAATTTGAACCGGCGAGTGGAGTTGGCATTCCCGGTGCGGGATCCCAAGCTGGTGCGGTATCTGCGGGACGAAGTTCTTGCGACTTATCTGGCGGAAGTGGTGAAGGCGCGGCACATGAATTCTGACGGCACGTACGGGCGCGACCCGCGGCACACCTATCGCCGCGAATTGAACAGCCAGGAGTGGTTCATCAAACAGGCCGCGCAGCGGTCGATTACGTCGTGAGCGGCGGTTTTTGCTTACCCGAGAACACCGGGACCGCACTCTGGGCCTCAGGTGATTCACTCCGCGAACTGCAGGATTCACCTCCCTTTCTTTCAAATTCAAGCAACTAATCGCGCGCGATTGGGTTCTTATTGCAGTCTGTTTTCCGCTATGTTTTCTCGCTACCAGAGGTCGGTGTTGTGCAGGTCGGTGTGGTGCGCGGCGATTGTCTTCGGCCTGGCTGTGCTGCTGTGCGCGCCGATGGCGAGCGCCTCCGCCACTCTTCTGCTGGAAGAGCCGTATGGGCACATGGCGTTTTTTACCGGCACAGGACACGCGGCGGTGTATTTGTCAGGGGTTTGCGCGGACACGCCGGTCGCGCTGCGGCCGTGCAACGCGGGAGAAACCGGAATTGTCTTAGGCCGCTACGACAAGGTGGGCGGGTACGATTGGATTGCGATTCCACTGATTCCTTATTTGTATGCGGTCGAGCGAGCGGAAGACTTGCCGCTGTTTGCGGACGCGAAGATGGTTGCGATTCTGCGCGACCGCTATCGCCGCGATCACCTGGAAGATATTGTGCCTGACACGGCGGGGGGCGGGACGCCGGGAGGAAACTGGTACCAGCTTGCCGGCTCTTCGTACGACCGCACAATTTACGGGTTCGAGATCGAAACCACGCCGGAACAGGACGGGGCGCTGATTCGCAAGTTGAATTCGTCGCGGAACCGCTCGCATTTTCACCTGGCGTCGAACAACTGCGCGGATTTCGCGAAAGACATCATTAATTTCTATTATCCGAAGACGCTGCACCGCAGCGTGATTGCGGATGTGGGCATCACCACACCGAAGCAGATTTCGAAGATGCTGGTGAAATTCGAGGCGCGGCATCCGGAGATGCAGTTTTCTCGCGTAGTGATTTCGCAGGTGCCGGGTTCGATGCCGCGCAGTACGGCGCCGCGCGGGGTGGTCGAGTCATTTCTGAAATCTTCGAAGTACATCGTGCCGGGCGCGATCGTGAGTCCGATTTTTGCGGGCTGCGTCCTGGCCGTGTTTGTGGGAACCGGAGCGGGTCGATTCCAGCCGGATCGCGATGCGATGGTATTCGATCCAAGCGTGGGGCCGCAGCCGCCGATGGCGGGAGAGGATCGCAAGGCCTACCAGCGTCAACTGAAAGAACTGCTGGCGCAGGCCGATGCAGGGGTCCAGGGAACGAACGTCGACAAGGCATGGAAGAAATTGCAGTCGAAGGCGCGCACCGATTTTGACGATCAGAACGCGCCCGTTCTACGCCTGCGCATTGGCGAGGATCGGGTGCGCGTGGGAGCATCGGCGGAAAATGTGCTGGAGGGAAACGCGCCTCCGAATATCATGCGGGAAATTCTTGAGGCTCGTCTCACATCCGAGTTGCGGGACGCCCCACGCCGCGGAATTTCGGAAAGCGAGATCGCGCGCGATTGGAACCTGATTCAGCAAACGCTGGCGAAGCGCGCCGCGCTCGACGGTGCGGCGAGAGCGGGAGTTCAGCCGGTTTCACTTCGGGGAGGTTTCGCGGAGACGAGTGTAAGTGCCGGGGCAGCGCCTGGCGCCCGCTCAGCAGTGATGTGGGGGACGTCGAGGCCACGCGCCCGTAGGGTGCGCGGTGAGGATTGACATTCCCACGATGCTGCGCTTTGAGGGCTGGTGCTTCGGGCAGGCTCTCCTGCCGGCGCGGGAAGGTTTTTCCTCTCCGATTCCTATATCTGTTTTCGAATCATAATTTTACATCGCGGTCCCGCCCCTCGCCGAGGGCGTATAATAGAGGACATCATGAGCATTACTGAATCTTCTTTTTCCATTGCTGAAATTTGTGCACGCGTTAAAAATTTGGGATACACGACTTCGGGGCGGATTCGACTCTACGGCGAGGAATTTGAGGTTGTATCCGAGCCCTTCCCGGAGGCAAACGGGATCGCGGTTCACGCCAAGAGCAGAAGGGACCCGAAGATCAGGATTCTGCAACTTCCTGCGACGGTGATACAGACGGTGAAGAAGGGCAAACGCTTAGTGAATGCAGCCTGAGCGGAATTTGCGTTTCTGAAATTCCTATCCTTTGCCAAAAAGGGACTGCGCTGGCGGGAGTGCGCGCGTTCCGGTGCACGTTTCATGAAAGCATGAGTCGAGGGCGCGTGCGAGGGATCGGCTAAAAGGTAAACTTCAAAGCGAACTGAAGGACGCGCGGCAGCCCATTGGGGCTGATTTCCTGAAGCGCGCCGAAATTGCCCGCGCCTGTGTTGGGTACCAGATAGCAGGTCTGGTTCGGCGACATGCCGTCGCCGCAACTGCCCCCGATCGGGTTGTATTGCAACTGGTTGACGCCATCGCCATTCTGCACGTAGTAATTGGGATGGTTGAAAAGATTGAACGCCTGCGCCTGAAATTCGAGTTCCTTCCCTTCCCTGACCATAAAACTGCGCGCCAGTCCGACGTCGATCCTTTCTAACCATGGGCCGTAAAAAGAATTCAGGCCGACTCCGGGCGTGGGACCCGCGCCATTGATGCCACCGGCGGTGTTGGCGGTGTCCTGGTTGAAACCGGTGTCGTTGAGGTTGTCGTTGCCAATCAAGGTGCCATTCTCCATGAGTCCGCAATTGTTGAATGCCGAGGAGAACGCCGTGCCGGGGGCAACGGGACTGGTACAGGCGGGACTTAAGAGCGCGGCGTACGGACGGCCGGAAGAAAATTGCATGACGCTACTCAGACGCCAGCCCGAGAGAAAGACGCGCCCAGTGTCGGAGCGCGTGAGTTTGTCGAGACCGGGCCGATAGACGGCAGCAAGGCTAATGTTGTGGCGCTGGTCCAGCAGCGAGGGAGCGTGAGTGTTGCTGAAGTCGAACTGATTGTTAAAATCCATGCCATCGAGCATGATGCTCTTGGCGAAGGTGTAGGAAAATTGCAGTGAAAAACCCTGGGACAGGCGGTGCTGTAGCTGCACGAAGAAAGAATTGTAGTGGTTTTGCGCCGGGCTGATGAGTTCCTGGATCTGGCCGAGTTGGCTGCTGACGAGGCCGTCCGCGAGCAGGCCATTATCCATATTCGGCAGGGTGTAGGTGGGCCCATTGCAGGAGGACGGCGTAGTGGCGCTGGGAGGACAAAAGATATAAGTCGTGGAGCCTTGCAGCGGCTCCAGGTTCGCGTCATAGGCGCTGCCGGAAAGAATATGGACGCCATGGTTCCACATAGTGCCAAGGGTGAGAGTCGTGTTTTCGAAAAGCTCGCGCTCGATTTGCAAACTCGCCTGCAAGATATAGGGCGCGCGGAACTGGGGCGACACGAGGGAAATGTCGGGTGAGGCGGTAAAGAGCGGCGAATTGGCGGGGAGAATATTTGGAAAAGTAGGGACCTGCTGATTCGGTTGACCTGAGGTGTAACTAACGCTCACCGAGGACTGCTGGGAAGCCAGTCCGTTGGAAACGACGGCATTGCGGTAGTTGAGGCCGTTCATGTTGGTATAAAACCACCCGAATCCGCCGCGCACGACGGTCTTGGAGTCGGGCGCCAAGGCGAATCCGAAGCGCGGCGCCAGCCGTCGAAACTGGTTTGGATATTGGCCGGTTTGCGGAAACAGAGGATTTTCCGCGGGCTGCGGATAAACCTGGAAGTCTTCACGCAAGCCCATTTCGAGGGTCAACTTTGGCAACATGCGGTAGGTATCTTGCACGTAAAACCCGTAGTAGGGCACGGAAAAAGAAAAGGTGGGATTTCCCGAGGTTTGACTGAAGACGTTGTACTCGCCGAGGGCAAAAGCCTCGAGATTGGAAAATTCGTAGCTGCCGAGAAACGAGCCGAACTCGACGGCCTCGTTCGGGTCCGCACCGCCATCGTTGTTGTCCGAATCGAAGGCGCGGCTCATATCGAAACCGAATTGCAACGTGTGCTTGCCAATCACATAGTCGACGCGGTCGGCGATGGAGTACTGTCTTTCAAAAACCCTGCCAATCGAGAAAGGAGCGTTGCCGAGAATGAAAGCGGCGGGGCTATCCAGAATGAGGGTGGGGGTATTCGGGGCGGCGCCGGTGGGGGTGGATATCTGGTTGTCCTGGGAAGTGGAAGCGTGAAATTCGTTCAGCAGCGACGAGGAGAACGTGTGCGTCCATCCCAGGCTGGCCTGGAAGGTATGGACGAAGGCGTTGGCGAGCGTCTGTGTCCCATAGTTACCCACCGTCGGATCGGTGATGACGCCGCCCGGTGAGTTGAAGCGGTTCACATTGAGGGTGAGGAACAGTCCATCGCGGGGAGTGGCCTGATAGTCGACGCGAGGCGAAATGACCCAATCGTTGCGCTTTCTCGCTTTGCTGCCGAGATTGGAGTTGAGCGCGTTGACCACATTCGACACTTGCTGCAAATAAACGGGATTGGTGGGGTCGGGAGAGATGTCACTGCCGGGGACGGGCAACGCCCCATTGGGCGGAGGGAGCGTTGTGCCGGCGGGAATACCGAAGTTAGCGCTCAAAAAAGAAGTCAAGTTCGCCGGGGTGGTTGCCAAAACCGGGTTGAGCACAGAGATCGGATTATTGCGCAGTTGTTGCTCATAATCGACGAAGAACCATAAACGGCTTCGCACAATCGGGCCGCCTAAGCCAGCGCCGAACTGCTGCAAGTCATCTTGGGGCTTGGGGAAGCCGGCGGCTTTGTCGAGAGCGTCGTTGGCGCCGGTGGCAGAGTTCCGGTTGTAATAGAACGCGCTGCCATGAAACGCGTTGCTTCCCGAGCGGGTTACCGCGTTGACAAAACCCGCGCCCCCTCCGTAGATGGCCGAGTAGGGGCTCACCGAGACTTGGAACTCCTGGATCGCTTCCTCACCATACAGGTAAGGGATCCGGTAGCGGCCGATGATATCGGCAAAGTAGTTGCTGGTGGCATTGGACCCGTCCACGGTGAAGGCATTGGAACCATTTCCATTGGCGTAGCCGGAGTCTTCCCCACCCTGTTGGCCGGCAACGCTCACCAGACCGGTGTCGCCGTCATAGCTGGTGTTCGGGGTCAGGGCGGCAAAGTCGGTATATTTTCGTCCATTGAGGGGCAATTCAGCGATTAAGGAGCGATCGAGGACGGTGCTTGCGGATGACTCCTCGGGCCGGAGCAGCGGTGTGGTTCCAACCACTTTGACTATGTCTGCGCTGGAACCCACCCTGAGCGCGATGTCTTGCGAGGTGGTATTGCCCACACGGACCTGCACCAGGGCCTGAACGTCGCGAAATCCTTTCAGACTTGCGGTGATGGAGTAGGTCCCCGGCATGACCACCGGAAATCGATAAAGCCCGACGTGATTGGTCTCGGCGGTTTGATCGATGCCGGTTGCCAGATTCCGCATAACCACCGATACCCCCGGAATCACCGCGCCACTCGGGTCTGTAATCCGGCCGCCGAGGGCACCCGTGAGAACGACGTTTTGAGCGCTCAGTGGAGCGCACATGCCAGTGCACAACACGAAGAACAACACCTGAACTCGTCTTGATGGAAACATCGTCAGAGCCTCACTATGAAACCAATGGGTAGATGCGGGTTGCAAAAATAATAAAGCAACGAGCAGGTTTTTTCATGCTCGAAGGCGGCTGCAACAGCCTCGATCTGCTATTGGCGGTAGTGGACAAATCGCGGCCATTGGCAGTCCCTGAGCCAATAAAAAAGCTGCGAGTTTCGTGCCACGAGTTGTAACTGAACGATTGCGTCGGCCGGAAGTCCGCAGTTTCAGGCGCCCTGTTTGGGACATTCGGCGATAAGGTTAGGAGCGGAATGTTGCCGGGAGATTACCGGTTTATTAAAGTTTGTCTACAAGTGACGAGAAGAGAAAGCTTGCTGCGAGAAAACGCGAATGGATACGACGGGACGAGGCATTTGTTAAGGCGCGGTTAAGGATTGGTTACAGTTTCCACGGTATGAGCGTTGCTGCCGGACTCCTTCACGGGTGTGACGGGTGGTATCTTGGTGGAGGTCCGGATCGTCGAGTACAAGATTGAGTTCTAGTAAAGCGGACCGGCTGTCATTCTTTCATGGATGTTCTTCGAGAATTGTTTGAGCGGCACTTCGGCGTGGCGGCGGAGTGCGTGCAGCCGTTGCAAGGGCAACTGAGCGGCTCGGGCCGCAAGATCGTGCGGCTGTCCGCGCAAAAGCCGGGAGAACATGGCGGCGAGAATCTTACCGCCATCGGCATCCTCTATGATGTGTGCGAGGAAAACGTCGCGTTTATCGAGTTCTCGCGGCACTTTCGGCGGCACGGTTTGCCGGTCCCGGAAATTTACGGCGAAGAATTAAGCCAGGGCGCGTACCTGGAGCAGGACCTCGGCGACACGACGTTGTTCGAGTTCTTGGCGCGCCATCGCGCGGGCGGGAGCATCGACGCTCCGGCGCTCGATGCCTATCGCAAAGTGGTGGCGTTGCTGCCGCGTTTTCAGGTCGAAGCGGGACGGGACTTGAACTATAAGGTGTGTTATCCCCGGGCGAGCTTCGATCGGCAGTCGATTGCCTGGGATCTGAATTACTTCAAATATTATTTTCTGCGGCTCGCGGGCGTTCCGTTTAACGAACAGGAACTCGAACACGATTTCAGCCGGCTGACGAAATTTCTGTTGAGCGCGCCGCGCGATTATTTTTTGTACCGCGATTTTCAATCGCGCAACATCATGCTGTGCGATGGCAGCCCATACTTCCTCGACTATCAGGGCGGGCGCAAAGGCGCGTTGCAATATGACATCGCGTCTCTTCTATATGATGCGAAGGCCGATCTTCCGCCCGAAGTGCGGCAGCAACTGCTTGATTTATATCTGGAGAAATTGACGACTGTGCTGGGGCGGCGCGACGGGGAACTGCGCGCGTCGTTCATGCATTACTACTACGCCTACGTCTATGTGCGGATCATGCAGGCGCTGGGCGCGTATGGGTTTCGCGGATTCTACGAGCGCAAGACGCACTTCCTTCAGAGCGTCCCATACGCGCTCGGCAACATCCGGTGGCTGCTGCACAATGTTGAACTGCCGGTCGACCTCCCGACGCTGAAGGAGGCCTTCAAGGCTATGGTCGCGTCGGAAAAATTACAAGGTGTGGCATCGGCAAAGGGCAAGCTGGCGGTGCGAGTTTCGAGCTTTTCTTTTCATCGCGGCCTGCCCAAGGATGAAACGGGAAACGGCGGCGGGTTTATCTTCGATGGCCGCAGTTTGCCCAATCCCGGGCGCGAGGAGCGTTATAAGGCATTCACGGGCAAAGACGTCGCGGTGGTCGAATATCTGGAGCAGCAAGAGAGTGTGCGCCAATTTCTGGCCAGTGTTATTGCCCTGGTGGATTCCAGCGTGAGCAACTATCAGAGCCGCGGCTTTAAAGACCTGATGGTTTCGTTCGGTTGCACCGGGGGGCAGCATCGGTCCGTTTATCTTGCCGAGCAGTTGGCGAAACACCTGCGTGCGACGAATGGCGTCGAAGTAATCCTCGTCCATCGCGAACTGGAGAAACCGAATTCATGAAAGCGATGATCTTTGCCGCGGGCCTGGGCACGCGGTTGCGCCCACTGACGAACGATCGGCCCAAGGCGCTGGTTGAGTTAGACGGCCGCACGCTGCTCGAAATCGTGCTCGCGCGCCTGCGTACCTTTGGGGTGAGCGAGGTGGTGATCAACGTCCATCACTTTGCCGACAAGATATGCGAGTATCTCGCGGCGCACAAGAACTTTGGCATGCGCATCGAAATTTCCCGTGAAGATGTATTGCTCGATACGGGCGGAGGGTTGAAAAAGGCCGCGCATTTTTTTCTTGCCGACCGGGAAAGCGTGGGGCGCGACGAGCCGATTGTTTTGCACAACGTCGATCTGGTGAGCAGCATCGATCTTGCCCGCCTGGCCGAGACTCACAAGGCCAAGCGCGCCCTTGCGACGCTGGCGGTGCAGGAGCGCGAGACATCCCGTTACCTGCTGTTTGACGAGGACCTGCGTCTGTGCGGGCGGTGCCTGGGGCGTGACGCGACCGCTGAGATGGTGCGCCCATCGCGGCATGTGCGGGCGCTCGCGTTTTCCGGGATTCACGTGGTCTCGCCACGCCTTCTTGGCAGGCTTAGCGACCTGGGCATTTTCTCCATCGTCACTTCCTACATGCGGCTGGCGGGCGAAGGAGAAATGATTCTTGGGTTCCGCGCCGACGAATGGTATTGGCGCGATCTGGGCCGTCTGGAAGACCTGGAAAAGGCTGCGAGCGAGCTCAAGCAGCGCGCATTGGGCGCGCCGTAGAGGGCTTTTGTAGAGCGCTGGCGCAGCCTGGTTCATCACAATTGCGCGTAAGGTTCATCACATCGCGATCGGCCCCTTTGAGGCAGAATAGCGACAAGACGGAAGCGCCCCGATGACAGATATTGCATTTTTCGCAAACGGAAGCCGTTCTGAGCCTTTCAGTTCGCCTCTCAACGTCCTGGAGCGTGCCATCGCTAAGCTGGTGGTTCTGGGGGACGAGGCCGGAGTCAGCTCGGAGCAGATGATTTTGCTGCTGGATGCGGGAATGACCGTGCCGGAGTTGCTGGAGTATGTGTTGACCCGGGCAGAAGAGTCGCCTGTGAGAAAGCATTCGACAAGCGTACGATTATGCTGTGTTGAGTCGCAAAGGAGCCAACATGTGCCGGATAGTGACTAGTTTGTGCATTGCAATGCTGGGAACGAGCGTTCTGCTGGCGACGGGCGTTGCGCAAACGGCGAGCAAATCCGCGCCCGCCAGCGCCGAGCCCATTTCCGGCAAGCAGCTTTACACTTCATACTGCGCGTTGTGCCATGGCGCCGACGGAAAAGGTGGGGGACCTTTTTCAGCGCAACTCAAGACGTGGCCTCCCGATCTGACGCAGCTGGCGAAAAACAATCACGGCACATTCCCGGAAATGCGGGTGACGGAGACTGTCGACGGCGAGTTCGCCAAACCTGCGCATGGCTCGTCGGAAATGCCGATCTGGGGACCCGTGTTTCGCTCCATGGCCCATGGGCACAAGGACAGTTCACAGGTGCGGATCGAAAGCCTGGTTAAATATCTGGAGTCTATTCAGGAGAAATAGGGGTACCGGGAGGGATAGCGCGCCGGGAGAATAAGCGCCGAGGCGTGCGCGTGCCCACCCCTGACCACCCCAAGCGTTTGCTGTCTGGCCGGGGATTCGGTAATCTCTAGCGATGCCAACTGGTCGAGGTTTGTCGACGATTGCCTCCGCGAATGCGGGTCCATCGTTTTTCCACCGGCGATGGATGGGTGCGTCAATCGTGACGCTCCTCCTAGTCTTGATTCCACTGCTGGAGAACGTTCACGCGCAGGACACGGGCAAGCCGCCGGAGCAGGGCGCGCAGGAAAATAAGCCGTCCAATGCAGGCGAGACCCTGGCGCGCGGCGTCTCCGACGCCGCCAAGGCGCCGGTCGAGTTTTTCAATCTGATGGATAAGAGGTCCTTGTTCTTTCCGGACATTGCCGCGAGCACGAAACCGATTTCGCCCGGCCAGAAGTTCGAATTATTCGTCGATAACAGCATTTCGTTTCACACCATCTTGTATTCGGCAATGGGATCGGCGATTGGGCAGGCGGAAAATTCTCCCACCGGCTTCGGAGAGGGCTGGGACGCATACGGAAAAAGATTCGGCTCGTCGATGGCGCGGCAGGCGTCCGGCGAATTCTTCGGCACCTTCATGCTCGCTTCGGCGCTGCATGAAGATCCGCGCTTCTTTCCAGAAAAAGATCCGAGCTTTGGTGGGGCCGTGAAATATTCTGTGAAGCGCCTTTTTGTCACGCGAAACGACTCGGGACAAGATGTCGCGAACATCTCCGGTTTGGTGGGTCCGTTGCTGGGCGAGGGTTTGGCGAACGCTTACTGGCCGGATCGAAACCGCACCGCGGGCGACACCTTGATGCGCTACGGCATAGATTTGGCGACTCGCGCCGGCGGCAACTTCCTGCGCGAGTATTGGCCGGTGTTTTACAAAAAGCTGAGTCACTCCAACTCGTCAGCCGGCGCAAGGCAGTGAGTGAAATGTTTCGGGGAGAAAGCTGCGTGGGCGTGCCCGTCCCGTGCATCCTAAATAAGGAAGGGTGCGCGAAGCGGCGCGTCGGCATCTCGAACGGCTTAGGTTTTGGGTGCTGCTTTCAAGGCGGCACAGCCCGGCACCAATTTCGACTCTACAAATAGGAGAAGTAGATTGCGGAAGCACTGGCATCATAAGCTGCTCTTTGTTCTTTGTATGGCTCTCATCACCGTTCCGAGCTTGGCGCAGGATGCGCCACGCGCCTTCCCGCGCTACAACTTCAACGTGGGCGGCGGGTACGGAATTGGCCGCGGCGATGTGGGCGGCTTCGTCGGCAACTCGTTCGAAGGCACAGGGGGCGCGGGTTACAACTTCAGTAAACTGTTCGGGGTCAGCGCCGAATACATGTACTACAAGCTTTCGTTCCGGCCGAGCGTCGCCAACACGCAATCGCTTGGCAGCGCCGACGGGTCCCTGAATGCGGTCTCGCTCAACGGCATCGTGCGCTCGCCATTTCATGTCGGCCCATGGGGTGCGTACGGAATTTTCGGCATCGGCTTTTATCGCCGCGACGTGTACTCCAACGCCGGGCCGCTGCGCGTCGGCTCGGTGTGCCAGCCGGCGTGGGTGTGGTGGGATATCTACTGCGTCAACGGCTTCGTTCCCGACACGCCTGCGCAGTCGCTCGGCAGCTTCAACAAGATTGCCGGGGGCTACAACTATGGCGGCGGCATTACCTACAGCTTGAACCGCTGGCATAAGGCGAAGGTCTATGCCGAGTGGCGCTACCACAAGGCGTACTTCAGCGATGTCGAGGATGTGGTGTGGCCGATTACGGTGGGGCTGCGGTGGTGAGTTGATGTGGCGCGCCCGGAGAGATTCGAACTCCCGACCTACAGCTCCGGAGGCTGCCGCTCTATCCAGCTGAGCTACGGGCGCGTTCTTTGAGTTTACAACCTCGGCGCACAGTCATCAAACCGCGGTTATTTTATGATGCAGCCGGCGCCGGCTCCGGCCAAATTGCGGTTACCGCCAATCCCACTACAATTCCGATCGAGACTTCGATAAAGCGGTGTAGCGCCACGATCCACGGGGCGGCCGTGTGCGGGATCAGAATTACGATTGCCAGCGTGATGCCGGCGAAGCGATAGGAATTTTGGAGGCGCAGAAGAGCGCAGACGAGGCCGACCACAAAAACTCCCGCGGCAAAAACCCACCACGCTGACGGCAACAAGCGCGCCAGCAACCCGCCGGCGATGGCCCCGAGCAGCGTGCCGATAAATCGTTCGAGGGAAATCTTCCAAGTCGCGCGCAGCGTGGACTGCATGATCACCAGCGTCAGGATCGCAGCCCAGTAGGCTTCGGGCAAGCCTGACAAGCGCGCGATGAGGAACGACGCAGTCGTGGCAATCGCCGTCCGGGCCGCCCCCGCAACAGACGGCCAGCCAACCCGCGATCTGGGAGACATTCGAACGTTCTCCTTCGCAGAGTCTCAGATGTTACGATGCGAACCCGTTGCCGCCGCTAGCAATCGTCGACGGTCCAGAAGCGCTCTGGATGATAGCCGAGGCGCAGCAGGCGGTTGCGCGGGTCGTGGCGCTTTCCGCACTTGGGGCAGGGAATAAAGCTGCGCAGGTGCATGCCCTGGCGATCGTAATTCTCGGCGACGGCGAAGCTCGCGCCACAGCTGCAAGGTATGAGGAACATGCGGACGTCTTTGCCGGAATCCGCCCGAACCCTGGCCTTGGAATTCTTCATCCGCCCTCTTCGACCGTCGCGAGCGACTTCCTCTTTCGCTGGTTCGACTGCAAAACTTTCTTGCGCAATCGCAGCGACTTCGGCGTCACTTCGACAAATTCATCGTCGGCAATGAACTCGATCGCCTGTTCCAGATTGAGTTGGCGGAAGGGGACGAGGCGGATGGCTTCGTCCGCGGTTGAGGCGCGCATGTTGGTCAGCTTTTTCTCGCGGACGGCGTTCACGTCGAGGTCCGAATCCTTCGCGTTCTCGCCGACGATCATGCCCTCGTAGAGTTCCACGCCGGGGCCGACAAATAGCTCGCCGCGCTCTTGCAGACCCCACAATGCATACGCGGTCGAAGTGCCCGATCGGTCGGCAATCAGCGCGCCCGTCAAGCGATGCGGAATGTCGCCCTGCCACTCCGTGTATCCATCGAACAGCGAATTCATGACAATGGTGCCGCGGGTATCGGTGAGCAGTTGGCTGCGCAGGCCGATCAATCCGCGGCTGGGCACGCGGAATTCGATGCGCACGCGCCCATAGCCGTGGTTGTGCATGTTGGCGACCTCGCCCTTGCGCGAGCCGAGCTGCTCCATCACCACGCCCACAAATCCTTCCGGCACGTCGATCGTAAGCTTTTCCACCGGCTCCATCAGCTTGCCGTCGATTCGCTTGGTTACGATCTCGGGCTTGCCCACCATCAGCTCGTAGCCTTCGCGGCGCATCATCTCAATCAGGATGGAAAGTTGCAGTTCGCCGCGACCCAGCACTTTGAAAGAATCGGTGGTTGGCGTCGCTTCGACGCGCAGAGAGACGTTGGTCAGCAGCTCTTTTTCCAGCCGCTCGCGCAGATTGCGCGAAGTAACGTATGTGCCCTCGCGCCCTGCGGAGGGCGACGTGTTCACGGTGAACAGCATCGCAATCGTGGGCTCGTCGATGGCGATGTGCGGGAGCGGCGCGGGATTCTCGACGTTCGTAATCGTCTCGCCAATCGTGATGCCTTCCACGCCCGCCACGGAAATGATGTCGCCAAGTTCGGTCTCGGTGATATCGGTGCGCTTGAGGCCGGAAAACGAAAACAGCTTTGTGATTTTCGTTTTGTGGAATGTGCCGTCCAGCTTGGCGATGGCCACGTCTTCGCCCGTCCAAAGCGTGCCGTTGAATACGCGGGCAATCGCCAGCCTACCGAGATAGTCGCTGTAATCGAGGTTGGCGACCAGAATTTGCAGCGGCCCCGCGGCATCGCCCTTGGGAGCGGGAATCGTGCTCAGGATGGCATCGAACAGCGGCCGCAGATTCTCGCCTCCACCTGTGATCTCCGTTGTCGCCGTACCCGTCTTCGCATTGGTGTAGAGCACGGGAAAATCGAGCTGGTCTTCCTTGGCGTCGAGGTCGATGAACAAATCGTAAATTTCGTTGAGCACTTCCTGCGGGCGCGCGTCGCTGCGGTCAATCTTGTTGATGACGACAATCGGGGGCAGCTTGGCCTCCAGCGCCTTGCCCAGCACGTAGCGCGTTTGGGGCAGCGGACCTTCGCTGGCGTCGACTAGCAGCATGACGCCATCCACCATTTTCAGCGCGCGTTCAACCTCGCCGCCAAAATCGCTGTGGCCCGGGGTATCGACGATATTGATCTTCACGTCGTGATAATGAATGGCCGTATTCTTCGCCAGAATCGTGATGCCGCGCTCGCGCTCCAGTTCGTTGGAATCCATGACGCGCTCGACGTGGTGCTCGTTGGCGCGAAAAGTGCCGCTCTGTTGCAGCATGGCGTCGACCAGCGTTGTCTTGCCATGGTCGACATGGGCTATGATTGCGATGTTGCGAATGCCTGAACTCAAATCGGTTCCCTTCGAGGGTTGCTATCCTCGCTTATTACTTTACTATGCGCGGACCGACTGGGCGGCGCGGCATCACGGAATTACATCGTCCTTTACAATGAATAAGTACAGTGAAAAACGCGAAGGAAACCACGGGATATGAGCATTTTGGGTTCACGCACTCTTTTTAAGGGGATACTTGTATTGGCAGGTCTAATCGCTAACAACCTTCCGGCAATGGGCGCCCAGGGCGAGTTTGGGCCGAGTAATCCTTTTTACGCCGCCAGCGAGTTGCCTTTTCACGCGCCGCCCTTCGACAAAATCAAAGACACCGACTACCAGCCAGCCATCGAGGCCGGGATGGCGCAGCAGCGCGCCGAAATGCGGATAATTGCAGATAACTCCGCGCCGCCCACCTTCGAGAACACCATTATCGCGATGGAGAAAACCGGCCAACTCTTTTCCCGGGTCATGCTTGTTTTTAACGGCGTCTCCGGCGCCAACCTGAATCCGACGTTGCAGAAGGTGCAGGATATCGAAGCGCCCAAACTGGCTGCGCAACAGGATGCCATCTTCCTCGACCCCAAACTTTTCCAGCGCGTCTCCGCGATCTACAAAGACCGCGCCTCGCTCAAGCTCGATCCGGAAGCGCTCCATCTTGTGGAGTGGTATTACAAGGAATTTGTGCATGCGGGCGCCAATCTCTCCGACGGCGACAAGGCCGATCTGAAAAAGTTGAATGAAGAAGAGTCCACGCTCTCGAATGCCTTTGTGACCAAGTTGCTCGGCGCGACCAAAGACGCTGCTTTTGTCACCACCGACAAAAACGCGCTGGCCGGATTCAGCGCCGCGCGCCTTGAGGGCGCGGAGCAGTCCGCCAAAGATCGCAAAGTGCCGGGCTACGTCGTTCCCCTGCAAAACACGACGCAGCAGCCTGATCTCGTTTCGCTCAGCGTGCGCGCCACGCGCCAGGCCATCTTCGAAAATTCCTGGAATCGCGCTGAGCGCGGCGGCCACAACGATACCCGCGACACCATTGCCCGCCTCGCCCAACTGCGCGCCCAGAAGGCCAAGCTGCTCGGCTTCCCCAACTACGCCGCGTGGCGACTGGAAGACCAGATGGCGAAGACTCCGGAGGCGGCCATCAAGTTTATGGACGCCCTCGTTCCGGGCTCGACTGGCCGCGCCGCCGCCGAGGCCAAGGATATTCAGGCCGTCATCGATGAGCAAAAAGGCGGCTTCACTTTGCAACCCTGGGATTGGGATTTTTATGCCGAGCAGGTTCGCAAGGTGAAGTACGATCTCGATGAATCCGAGATCAAGCCGTACTTCGAACTGAACAACGTTTTGCAGAATGGCGTTTTCTACGCCGCCAATCAGCTTTACGGCATCTCTTTCAAAGAGCGCAGCGACATTCCTGTCTACCAGCCCGACGTGCGCGTCTTCGAGGTTTCCAACGCCGACGGCAAGCCGCTCGCGCTCTGGTATTGCGACTACTTCAAGCGCGACAACAAAAACGGCGGCGCGTGGATGGATGTTTTCGTGAACCAGTCCAAGCTGATGGGTCTGCTGCCCGTCGTCTATAACGTCGCCAATTTCAGCAAACCCGCGCCCGGTCAGCCCGCGCTGCTCAGCTTCCGCGACGTGACCACCATGTTCCACGAATTCGGGCATGCCCTCCACGGCATGTTCGCCGACACTACGTATCCATCAATCTCCGGAACACAGGTACCTCGCGACTTTGTCGAATTTCCATCGCAATTCAACGAGCACTGGGCGACCTATCCGGAGGTCTTCAGTCATTACGCGAAGCACTACCAAACCGGCGAGCCCATGCCGAAGGAACTCGCCGCCAAAATCAAGAAGGCGGAGAAATTCAATCAGGGATACGCGTTGACCGAGGTTGTCGCGGCCGCCGAACTCGACATGCAGTGGCACACGCTGCCGGCCAGCGCGCCCGTCCAAAATCCCGACACGTTTGAAACCGAGGCCCTGGAAAAGACGCATCTTCTTATCGGCTCCGTTCCTCCGCGCTACCGCTCCAGTTATTTTTCGCACATCTGGAGCACCGGCTATGCAGCCGGTTACTACGCGTACCTGTGGAGCGAGATGCTGGACGATTCCGCTTATCAGTGGTTTGAAGATAACGGCGGCTTGACGCGCGCAAACGGCGACCGCTTCCGAAAGATGGTGCTCTCGCGCGGCAACACCGAAGACCTGCAAAAAATGTACGCGGCGTGGGCGGGCAGCGAGCCGAAGATCGAGCCTATGCTCAAAGAGCGCGGGTTGCTGCCAGAGGATGGGGCGAAGTAGGGTTCGCCTTGATTCCGGTGAAAGCGCTGGAGAAGCTAATGCAGGATGCGGAAATGCTGGCCGACGTAAAGGCCTACGATGCGCCAAGGCGCGTCTGGAAAACGGTGACGACGAACTCATCCCACTGGAGATCATCGAGCGCCGGTTGAGCGGCGAGCCCGCGCTCCGCATCTGGCGCGAACATCGCGAACTTACCCAGGAGCGGCCGGCGAAAAAGGCGAAGGTGTCGCGCGCCCTCATCGCTGCGATTGAAACGAAGCGCAAGACCGGATCGGTTGGGACCTGGAAGCGCTTGATGTTAGTTGGGAACAACTAGCATAGGCCGTCTAATTGTATGAAACATCGCGACCCACAAAAACATCCAGGGCCATTTCGTGGAATGCGAGTGGACTCGGAATTTGCTGGACTTCTTCTCGCGGCCAGCTTTCTGGTGTGGGCGCCGTCGGCCTGGACATCGGGAAGTTCTTCGTGCTGGGGGCGCTTGTGCTAGGAGTCGCGGTGGTCTTGCTGCTGCGCTTTATTCACAGAGGCAGCTGATCTTCTCCTAAACCCTGCTGTCACAACCCGCGATCGTATTCTCTGTAAGCTCTGCGCCCACCTGCGATGTTCCTTGCCCTCCCACCCGCAGCCGGTACCAGAGCACAATCGCTGCGAGCGAGAATACGAAGATGATTGTCGAGATGGCATTGATCTCCGGGGTGATGCCGCGGCGGAGGCGGCCCCAGATTTCGAGCGGCAGCGTGTTGTCGCGGCCGATGAGAAAAAAGCTGACGGCGATTTCGTCCATGGAGAGCGTGAAGATGAGGAGCGCGGCTCCAATAATGGAGAGCTTGAGGTTGGGCACCGTGATGCGCCAGAACGTTTGCCAATAGTTTGCGCCGAGGTCGAGCGAGGCTTCTTCCTGCGCGCGATTCAGCTTCTGCAGTCCAGCGAAAACTTCGGTCGTGGCAACGGAGATGAGCGCGGTGCCGTGGCCGAGAATGATGGTCACGAGGCTGAGCTTGACATTGACTTCGCGGAAGAGCATGAGCAGCGAGAGGCCCGTGATGATGCCGGGCAGAATCAGGGGAAGAAGAACCAACCGGCGGAAGAGCGCTTTGCCGGGGAACTCGGCGCGGTCGAGCGCCAGCGCGGCGGGAATGCCGAAAGCCAGAGCGATCGCCATGGCAGACACCGCGACCGTCAGGCTGTTGAGGACCGAATCCCAGATGGGACCATCCTGAAAGAGAATTCGATACCAGTTGAGGGTCAGGTTGCGCGGCGGAAATCCACCCACGCCTTGGCCGTTGAAGGAATAAATGATCAGAACGGCAATGGGCAGATAGAGAAAGGCGAAGACGGCGAGCGCATGAACGGTAAGCCAGCGCGATTTTTGGACAACTGGCACGCTTCCGCTCACGAGAAGCTCCATTTCTTTTCCACTCGCTCCGAGAAAAACAGCAGGCCGACGACGATCAGCAGCATGCAGAATGAAATGGCCGCGCCCAGCGGCCAGTTGTAGGCCGCGCCGAACAGGCTGACCACGATGTTCGAGATCATGATGCCGCTCGGGCCCCCGAGCAGCAGCGGCGCGAGGAAGTCGCCGAGGCTGAGGACGAAGGCGAACGTGGCGCCCGCCAGCACACCGGGAATCGAGAGCGGAAAAATCACGCGCCAGAATGTTTGCGCGGGCGACGCGCCGAGGTCATTCGAGGCCTCGATCAGATTGCGCGGAATGTGCTCGAGCGATGCGTAGATGGGTAGCAGCGTAAACGGGGTGTAAATGTGGGTTAGCGTGAGCACCACGGCAAACGGGCTGTAGAGCAGGAAATCAAGCGGGTGCCGCGTCAGATGCGCGTATTGCAGGAGCGTATTCAGCACGCCATCCGTGCCGAGAATCGTCTTCCAGGCATAGGCGCGCACGAGGTAGCTCACCCACAGCGGGGTGATGACAAGTTGGTAGTAAAGGTCTTTTCTTCTTGCCGCGCGGAAGGAGAGAAAGTACGCGAGCGGATAGCCGAGCAGCAATGAGAACAGCGTGACGCGCGCGGCAATCCACATCGAGCGCAGCAGCGTCTCCCAGTAAACCGTTTTGGTCGCGAGTTCCCGATAGTTGGAAAAATTCCACGAGTGAACGATGGCTTGCGACTCGGAGACCGACCAGAAGCTGTAGCAGAACATCAACAGGTAGGGAACCAGCAGAAAAACAGTGACCCAAGCGAGCGGCGGAACGGTAATGGCGACGCGATAGGCGCGGGAGAACATCAGGCGCGCTCCTCGGAGGGCCGGACGAGAACGGCGTCGGCAGGCGAAAATTCCAATTCCAGTTCGCCATTGCCGTCGATTGCGGGTCGGGTCGACGTGCGCAACGTGAGCACCTGGCCATCGGCGCACTCGACGCGCAACAACTCATTCGCGCCGTGGAAGACCTGGTCGCGCAACTTGGCCCGGAGGCGTACGGTGGCCGGCACGGTCGTTGGTAAGGAGGTCTCGCTGGGCGGCGCGCTCGAGTCGGCGACGCGGATGCACTCTGGCCGCAGCGAAAATAGGCCCGCGCCAGCGGGCGCCGTCGTCGGCCAACTCAGCGCTCCGCTGGTGGCCACGCCGTTGCGTACGTCGGCTTTGAGCAGATTTGTGTGTCCGATGAATTGCGCGGTGTAGGCAGTCGCGGGGCGCGAATAGATTTCGCGCGGGCTGGCAACCTGTTCGAGTTCTCCCGAACGAAGAAGCGCGATGCGGTCGGACATGACCATGGCTTCTTCCTGGTCGTGCGTGACGAAGATGAAGGTGATGCCGACCTCGCGCTGCAGCGCTTTGAGTTCGCCCTGCATTTGCCGGCGCAGGTTGGCGTCGAGCGCGGAGAGCGGTTCGTCGAGAAGCAACAGGCGCGGCCGGTTCACGAGCGCGCGAGCGAGGGCGACGCGCTGCTGCTGCCCGCCGCTGATCTTCGACGGTTTGGCCCTTGCGAAGGCGGACATTTTTACTTTTGCCAGCGCGTCGCTCACGCGCGACTCGATTTCCGACGAAGGACGTTTGGCAATGCGCAGGCCATAGGCCACGTTCTCTTCGACGGTCATGTGCGGGAACAGTGCGTAGTGCTGGAAAACAGTATTGACGCGGCGCCGGTAGGGAGGCTGCGTGTCCAGGCGTTCCCCAGCCATCCAAACTTCGCCCGCGGTCGCCTGCTCAAAGCCGGCGAGGATGCGCAGCAGCGTGGTTTTGCCGGAGCCGCTTTCGCCGAGTACGGTGAGGAATTCGCCCTCGGCGATTTCGAGGCTGATGTCGCGGAGGACGATATTCTTGCCGAAGTGCTTGGCTACGGCGCGCAAGGAGAGAAGAGGCTGCGCGTTCGTTTGCGTCGAGTTTGTGAATGCGGGATCGAAGGTTGTCGCCATAGCCACTAGTTTGTGAGCCGCAATCTTTTACGCGGACAAGAGCGTCCGCGCCACACTTGCTACTGCGCTGCTTTCACCTCGTTCCAGATTTCGTTGTACTTGGCGCGGCGCGGAACATTCTGCCAGAAGTAGAGACGCTTCTGGTAATTGTCGACGTCGTCGAGGTGGAGGCTCTTCACTTCTTCCGCGGTCATGAAGCGAGCGGCGTGCGGATTGGCGGGCGTGTAGCCGGTCACGTCCGTGACTTTCTTTTGCGTCTGAGCCTGGATCATGAACTCGAGAAATTTATAGGCGAGTTCTTTGTTGTCGCTGCCGGCGGTGATCATGAGGTGATCGATCCAGCCGGTGGTATTTTCCTTTGGAATTATTTCGCCGACGGGGAAATTACTTTTGCGAAGCTGGTTGGTCATGAGGGGCCAGCCCATGGCGATGACGACCTCGTGATTCTGAAACAGGTTGGTCAGTTCGCCGCCGGTCGACCACATCTTACGAATGTTTGGCTTCAAGTCGATCAGTTTTTTCTTGACCGCGTTGAGTTCGTCATCGCTCAGGTTATAAAGATGGCCGGGGTCGGGTTTGTCGTAGCCGAGAACCTGCGCGGCCATGTAGACGGTGGAGAGATCGTCCCACACGGAAATTTTCTGTTTCAACTTTGAATCCCACATTATGTTCCAGCTATCGGGCGGCTGCGGAAACATCGTGGTGTCGTAAATCAACGGGTCGGGGCCCCACATAAAGGGGACGCCGTAGACATCGCCCTTAACGCGAACGAGCGCGAGTGAAGTGAGTTGCGGGGAGAGTTGGTTGTAGGTGGGGAGTTTGCCGAGATCGAGAGGAGAGGCGAGGCCCGAGTTCGCGAGCATGGTGGCGACATCGCTGGAGGGAGAGATCACGTCGTAGGTTCCGGCACTGCCGCCGCGGAGTTTGGCAACGAGTTCGTCGCTCGAGCCCATGTAGGAGGCCGAGACCTTGCAGTGGTTTTGCTCTTCGAAGGCCTTGACGTATGAGGGATCGGCGTAACCTTCCCAGACGAGGAGGTTGAGGGTAGGAGTTTTCTTTGCGCAGGATGGGTAAAGGATCAGGCTCGCGGCGGCGAGGAACGCGAGCAGCATTTTGCGCGAGGTCATCTTGTTTTCCAACATTGTTTTATGCGGCAATGTTTTCTCCCGAGAACGTTATCTCTGACCGCGGCGTTTCAAAGCCAGCAAATAATGAACCGCGAACTGCGGCCGCAAAATTGAAATCATCAAATTAATGACATCGACAACCTGCAATGCGTTGACCTGCGATCCGAACTGCGCGTCAGAAAGTCGGGGGGGTGTTCACCCACAACAGCCAGGTCTCTCGCGGGCCGGGATTCTTCCAGCGATGGGGCGTGGCGCTTTCGAAATAAAAACTGTCGCCGCGCTTTAGGTGATACTCCTCACCGGCGAGGGCGATCTTGAGTTCTCCGCGTAAGACGAAGAGGAACTCCTCGCCCTGGTGGGCATAGGCTTCGCCGCTGCCGGAGCGGGGCTTGATGCGAAATAAATGGGGCTCCATGACGCGATGGCCGCCGGCGAGCAACTCCATGCGGACGCCCGGACCGGCCTGGAGGACCTTGCGGCGAGCGGGGCGGACGAGGGGAGTGCTGATTTCTCCGGCCTCGAAAAAATCGAGGATGTTGATGCGGTAGTAGCGGGCGAGACGGCGCAAAGTAGAGACGGAGGCGCTGGTCTGGGAGCGTTCGAGGGCGCTGAGGAAGCCGACGGAAACTCCGGCGGCGGCGGCGACCTCGGCCAGACCGACGCCACGCTGCACTCGCAACTGGCGCAAGCGCGCGCCGATGGCGGCCGAGGGATTGACGGCGCCAGGATCGATGGCGCCATCGCGTTTGAGCATTTCGACGATGGCAGGCGCGTTAAGGCCGCGCACCTTGCGCAGATAGCGGGCCTTCTTGAGCAGGCGAACGTCTTCTTTGGTGTAGAGACGATAGCGGCCGCGGCTGCGCTGGGGGCGGGTCAAACCGAGGCGCTCCCATCCGCGAATGGCGGAGGCAGAGATGCCGACAAGCTCGGCAACGTCGCCGATGGTGAGATGAACTTGGGCGTTCTCGGACATAAAGTGCAAGTGTCAGGTCTCAGGTGTCAGCGAAACAAGCGAGCGATCTGAGAACTGACGGCCTGAGAATCCGTTTTCTGCAAGAATAGGGCCTCGTCCGAAGTCGAGCACCCCCGTTTTGTGCACGAACCGGATGTTTCCGCCAACCTGTGAAGCGGGCGCCGTCAAGACAAATTCCGGAACCGGTTTTATGCCTGGCGATAGCGTTCCGAAACTTACTTTTCCGCTTGACAGATGGGAGGAGAAACTCTAACCTTGCGCGATTATAGCAAGGTTTGGGTTTCGCACAAGATCGAAAAAATCAGTTGCAAATTCGGATCCAGCCCCCCGAAGATCTGGAGGATCTGTCGATGACGCTGTCAAAGCCTTTCCCAATCGCCAAGTTTGTTGCCGTGATGGCCCTGTGCCTGATGTGCTCGACGCTGGTTGTGGCGCAGGGCACTGGAGGCCGCATCCTGGGCCGCGTTGCCGACCCGAGCGGGGCGGTGCTGGCGGACGCGAAAGTGAAGCTCACGAACGAAGCGACCGGCGTTACGCAGGAGACACAAACGAGCGGAAGCGGCGACTACGGCTTCCCGCAGGTGGCGGTGGGCACGTACACGCTGACGTTCGACCTGCAAGGGTTCAAGACCAGTGTGCGGAAGGCAGTGACGGTGGAACTGAACCAGGTTCTCACGCTGAATGCGACGCTGCAAATTGGCGAGACCAAGGAAGTGGTGGAGGTGAGTTCGGAAGCGCCGCTGGTGGATACGACGAGCACGCAACTGGGCGCGGTGATGGATAACCGTCAGGTGGCGAATTTGCCGCTCAATTCGCGCGACACCTATCAGCTTCTACAATTGCAGCCTGGGGTGATGTCGACGGTGGGCGCGACGAATTCTCTGGTTTACGGCAGCGACAGCGCGGGCGCTGTGTCAGTGAACGGAGGCCGTGGGCGCTCGAATAATTTTAGCGTGAATGGCGGCGACGCGAATGACTTGTTTGCGAACCTGCCGACGGTGCAGCCCTCGCCGGACAGCATTCAGGAATTCCGCGTGCTGACGAATACGTTTGACGCGGAGTATGGGCGGAACTCGGGGTCGGTGGTCAATGTGGTGACCAAGTCCGGCACGAACGAAATTCACGGCAGCGTGTACGAGTTTTTCCGCAACAAAGTGCTGAACGCGAACGACTATTGTTTAACGGGAGCGGAAGGGCTTCCGTGCACGAAGCCGCAGTTCAATCAGAACCAGTTTGGCGGCACGCTTGGCGGACCGATCGTAAAGAATCGGACATTTTTCTTTACGAGTTATGAAGGCCGACGCATCCGTCAAGGTATCGTCTCCCCGGCGGTGACCGTTCCCACCTCTCTTGAACGGCCGTCCCCCTCCAACACGGCGAACGGAACCATCGTCGGGGATTTTTCTCAGATCCAGGGAGGGACGCCGTTCGCAGGCGTTCTGACCAACTCCGCGCTATTGACGAACCGACCGGGTTGCCAGGCCGCGACGACGGCGATTGGCGGCGGAACCATTGCGGATGGCGCCAATTACTCCGACATTTTTCCGAATCAGCAAATTCCGCTGGCCTGCATGGATCCGACGGCGGTCGATCTTCTGCAATATGTTCCCGTCCCCCCGAACGGCGGCTCTTTGATCAGCACCGCGCCGACCAAGGCGATTCGAGGCGACCAGTTCACGGTGAAGATCGACCACCGGCTGAACGACAGACAGAACCTGAGTTTTTATTACTATTTCGACGATGCGCGCACGCTGAATCCGTTTGCGCTGTTCGAAAACGCGGGCGGAAATTTGCCGGGCTTCGGGGATGTGGTGGCGGAGCGCTACCAGCAATGGAACATCACGCACAACTGGACGATCAGCAACAGCACGGTGAACGAATTCCGGTTCAACTACAACCGCGAGGGGCAGGAGACGTTTCAGCATCCGGCGAATACGGAACTGGTGCAGAACTCGTGTCCGCCGGCGCAATCGTGGCTGGGCGCGAGCGTGCCGTGTTTCTACGGGGATAATTCCAGCGACCCGTTGGGCAGCTTGTATGGCATCCATCCATTTCTGAATGCCAACCGGGAAGGGCTGCCGTTTGTTTCGGTATCCGGAGGATTTGAAATCGGCAACGACTGGGAAGGCGAACTGCCGCAGGCGGGGAATTCTTTTCAGTGGGCGGACAGCTTAACGAAGGTGAAGGGCAACCACACGACGAAGTTTGGAGTGGATGTCCGGCGGCAGCAGTTTAACCAGACCTATTATTACAACGTGAATGGCGAGTTTAATTATTACGGCGGCGGCCCGAACGACGTAGGCGCGGTGGACCTGTACGCGAATTACCTGCTGGGCCTGGCGGACACATTCGGGCAAGGCTCGGCGCAAAGCGAAAATGTTCGGAACACGGGGCTGTATTTGTATGCGCAGGATAGCTGGAAGATCCGGCCGAATATTACGTTGAATTACGGGCTGCGGTGGGAATTGAATACGCCGCTGGCGGACAAGTCGCGGCACGTGGAGACGTTCCGTCCGGGGCAATCGTCGACGGTGTATCCGTGTGGCGGGCCGAACACGGACTGCGGCTCGCAGGATGCGATTGGGCTGGTGGTGCCGGGCGATCCGGGCGTGCCGCCGGGCATGACGCAAACATATTACAAGGCGTTTGCGCCGCGCATTGGAATTGCGTGGAGCCCGGGGAGTTCGGGGAAGACGAGCATTCGGGCGGGCTGGGGACTTTTCTACAATCCGATCGAGCAGTTGGTGCTGGCGCAGTTTGGGGCGGAGCCGCCGTTTGGCGGGAGCACGACGGTATCGGAGACGCAGTTCAATCTGCCGTTTCTTGGACAGGACGGCGCGACGACTTATCTGAATCCGTTTCACGGGATCATCAGTCCGCCGCGGGGAACGGCGCAGGATTGGTCGATTTTCGAGCCGATCGACCTGTACGGAGATTTCCAGCCGCACATGCGGACGCAGTATTCCGCGCAGTATAACTTTGGGATTGAGCGGCAACTGACGGGAGATATGAAAGTGTCGGTCGGCTACGTGGGGTCGCAAGGGCACCGGTTGCTGGCGACGCACGACATTAATTATGCGAATCCGCAAACCTGTTTGGACGTGATCGCGCTGGGCGGAGGGTGCGGACCTTTTCTGGAGGACTCGCCCTATTCGGTGACGGTGCCGGCGGGATTTCCTTTTCACATGCCGAATGGCTCGATTGTTACGGGGACCGGTCAAACGCTGAGTTTTGTTGGCTTGCGGCCGTATTCGTCTCCGCAGTGCGATCCCGCAACGGGGAGCGGATGCCCGGCGAATGGCGTGCCGGTATTTACGGGGATCTTTGCGCAGGACACGATTGCGGGGTCGGGGTATAACTCGCTACAGGCTTCGCTGGAGAAGAGGTTTGCGCACGGGCTGCAGTTTACGGCGGCGTACACGTACAGCAAGTCGATTGACGAAGCGTCGAGCTTTGAGGGAATTCTGAATCCTCTGCCGCACGCGAACAACAATGCGCTGTCGCTTTTTGATGCGCGTCACCGGTTTGTGATCAGTTACTACTATGACCTGCCGATTCGGAAGTACAACGGGTTGGCGGGGAAAGTGCTGAACGAGTGGGCAATTTCGGGGATTACGACGTACCAGACGGGGTTTCCGATTCACCTGACGTCATCGGCGGACAATGAGCTGATGAACAGCGACGATTTCGAATATCCCGGAGAGCCGGACCAGATCGCTCGCTTCCAGAAGCTTCACCCGCAAAGCAACGGGAACTACTACTTCAACCAGAACGGTTTTACGGAAAATGCCGTGGACAACACGGCGCCGCCGTGCTCGGCGGGCGCGGTGTATAACTGCTACGATCCGAGCCTGCTGGGACGGATTGGGACGGCGCCGCGAACGATTTGCTGCGGGCCGGGGATCAGCGAGACGGATTTCGTGGTGATGAAGAATATTCCGGTGAATGAGCGGACGCATTTCGAATTTCGCGGGGAGATATACAACATCTTCAATCACACGCAGTTTTATAATCCGGACGGGAACAGCAGCGACGGCTCGCAATTCGGGCAGGTGACGCAGGTGAAGGATCCGCGGCTGGTACAATTTGCGCTGAAGTTTTACTTCTAGGTTTTCGAAACGAAAGCGGGCGGTGCGAGCCGTCCGGCCCAATCTAATGGCTGATCTGCGACTCCAGCGGGCTCAGAAGGCGCGCTGAGGGCGAGGACTCCGGCCTGAGCAATTTTGGAGATCACAATGTATCCCGCACTCGATAAGGAGCTCGAAACATTCGAGCGCCGCACGCCTAAGTCCGCCGAAGCCCACAAGAAAAACTTGAAACGCATACCGCTAGGAGTGGCCAGCAATTACCGCGCGTACGATCCGTATCCGATTTTTGTGCAGGAAGGGAAGGGCGGAAAGTTTCGCGATCTGGATGGGAACGAATATATCGACCACAATTTGTGCTTTGGCGCGGTGATGGCGGGGCATTGCCATCCAGCGGTGATGAGCGCGGTGGAGAAGCGGCTGTCGACGGGCACGATGTTTGGCATGCCGCACAACATGGAGTGGGAACTGGCGGAGGAGATTTGTACGCGGTTTCCGGTGGAGATGTGCCGGTTTGGCAATAGCGGTACGGAAGTGACGATGCATTGCGTGCGGCTGGCGCGGGCGGCGACGGGGCGCGACAAGATCATCAAGTTTGAGGGCGGCTACCACGGGCTGCACGATGCGGCGCTGGTAAGCGTGAAGCCGCATCCGCCGGGGGACGACTTTGGAGACATTAAAAATCCGAAGGCGGTTTCAGGCGGGATGGGCGTTCCGAAAGCGAGCATTGCCAATGTGCAGATCGCGACGTTTAACGATCTGGAGACGGTGGAGCGGCGGTTTCGGGAAAATCCGGACGAGATTGCGGCCATCATTCTGGAGCCGATCATGATGAATGTCGGGCTCTGCTTGCCGCAGAAAGGATTTCTGGAAGGGCTACGGGAGCTGTGCGATAAGAACGGCGCGCTGCTGATTTTTGACGAAGTGAAGACGGGAGCGAAGCTAGGATGGGCGGGCGCGTCAGAATATTTTGGCGTGACGCCGGACATGATTTGCCTGGCGAAGTCGATTGGCGGCGGATTTCCGCTGGCGGCGTTTGGGACGCACAAGCGGGTGATGCAGCTGATCTCGGATCATAAGGTGTTTCACGGCGGGACGTATAACACAAATCCGGTTTCGATGGCGGCGGGACTGGCGATGTTTCGCGAGGTGTTGACGCGGGCGAATTATGCGCACACTGACAAGCTGAGCGCGAAGCTGACCGAGGGCTACCGGAAGATTGTTGCCAAGAGCGGGCTGCAGGCATACGTGGCGAGCGCGGGCGTGAATGGCGCGCTGATGCTGTATCCGGCGGAGATTAAAAACTATCGCGACTGGCTGGCGATTGACGTGGACCTGTGGCGGCATTACTGGTTCGGCATGGTGAACCGTGGCGTGATGCCGCAACCGTACTGGTGGGACGAGCAGTGGACGATATCCGTGCAGCACACGGAGGCCGACATCGATCAGCATCTGGCGGCGTTTGCGGATATTGCGGATTCGCTGGCGACGGCGCAGCACGAGCGGATGGGAGCGGTGGCAGCGCACTAACATCTGAACGGATCATCTGACCATCGGGTCATCTCAATTCACGCGAGTTCAGTTTTCGATGACCCGATGGCCCGATGTACCGATGACCCGATACACAATGGCCCGATGAATCAATCACCTGACAATCAGCCGCACCTCAAGCGGGTTCTTGGACGCTTCGACCTGGTGCTGCTGTTTGTGGTGGCGGTTTTCAATCTGAATGTGGTGCCGTCGATCGCGGCGAACGGCGGCGTGACGGTGTGGCTGTGGCTGATTTCGCTGCTGCTGTTTTTCTGGCCGCAGGGGATCGCGGTGATCGAACTGGCGCACCGCTATCCGGGCGAAGGCGGCGTTTACCTTTGGGCGAAAGAGGTGTTCGGCGACTTCCACGGATTCCTTTCCGGCTGGTGTTACTGGACGAACAACATGCTGTATGTGCCGACGGTGATGCTGTACTTTGTCGGCGTGTCGGTGTTTGCGATGGGGCCGGGGCATACGGCGCTGGCCGATAACAAGACGTTCGCGATGCTGGCGTCGGTGGCGCTGCTCGGGCTACTCACGGTGCTGAACATTGTGGGACTGGGCGTGGGGAAGTGGCTCAACAACGCGGGCGCGATTGGAACGTTCGTGGCGGCGGCGGTATTGATTGGGCTGGGAGTGACGGTGTGGTTGCGGTTTGGCACGACGGTGACGGCGGCGGATTTTCGTGTTCCGGCCGATCCACGGTTTGTATTGAATTCGTTTGGCGTGATTTGCTTTGGACTGGTTGGGCTGGAATTGGCGTCGGTGATGGGCGACGAGATTAAAGATCCACAGAAGACGCTGCCGCCGGCGGTGGCGTGGGGCGGAGTGATTTCGGGCGCGCTTTATATCGGCGCGACGCTGACACTGCTGCTGGCGATTGGCAAGAACGACATCAGCGTGCTGCAAGGAATTGTGCAGGCCGTAAGCCACATGGCGAGCCGAGTGGGCGTGGCGTGGATTATCACGCCGTTTGCGGTGATGCTGAGCATGTCGATTGCGGGAATTGGTTCGGCGTGGATGGGCGGATCGGCACGTATTCCGTTTGTGGCGGGGCTCGATTCGTATATGCCGTCGTGGCTGGGGCGCGTGCATCCGAAATATGCGACGCCGTATGCGGCGCTGATTGTGCAGGCGATCGTGTCGCTGGTGCTGATCGTAATTAATTTTTACGCGTCGGGCGGGGTGCAGGAAGCGTTTCAGACGATGCTGTCGCTGGCGGTGGTGTTGCAACTGGTGCCGTTTCTCTACGTGTTCGCGGCGCTCTTGAGATTTGCGATACGGCGGGATGTGGAGGGCGGACGTTACGGGCGCGGGACGCTGATTTTCGCGGGGGCATGCGGCTTTCTGACTACGGCGCTGGGGATCGGGCTGGCGTTTTTTCCGGCGAAGCAGATCACGTCGGTGTGGAAGTATGAGGCGAAGATGTTTGGGTTCACGGCATTTTTTCTGGTGCTGGCGGCGTTTTTCTTTTTTGTGTACGGCAGGCTAAAGCCGGATGCAGCGGCGGCGGCAGCTGTGGCGAAAGCGTAGGGGCGGTTGGATTATTCATGCGGGATTATTCCGGACGGAATGGAGCGGGAGGCGTAAATGCCAAGCGGAGTGCAAGCGGAAATCAAAACCTACCAAATGTTCATCGATGGGGAATGGGTTCGGAGCAAGACGAACAAGACATTTCCTGTGTACGATCCCTCGACCGAAGAGGTGATTGCGCAAGTACCGGATGCGAATGCGGAGGACGTGAACCGCGCAGTGGCGGCGGCGCGAGCGGCGTTTGACGAGGGACCGTGGGGGACGTCGACGGCGCAGGAGCGCGGGCGCGTGCTGTTTCGGCTGGCGGAGAAAGTTCGGCAGAATGTGGCTTTGCTGGCGGAACTTGAATGCCGCAACACGGGCAAGCCGATTGTCGAGGCCGAGTTCGACATCAACGATGTGGCGACCTGTTTTGAATACTACGGCGGGCTGGCGACGAAAGTTGTGGGCTACGTGAATCCCGTGCCCGACAACGCGATGAGTTTGTCGCTGAAAGAACCGGTCGGAGTGGCGGGACAGATTATTCCGTGGAATTATCCGCTGCTGATGGGCGCGTGGAAACTGGCGCCGGCGCTGGCTGCCGGCTGCACGTGCGTGTTGAAGCCGGCGGAGCAGACTCCGCTGACGGCGCTGGAAATGGCGAAGTGGTTTGACGAAGTGGGACTGCCGAAGGGCGTGGTGAACGTGATCACGGGCTTTGGCGAAAGTTGTGGCTCGCCGCTGGTGAAGCATCCAGACGTAGACAAGATTGCATTTACGGGATCGGCTGCGGTGGGCAAGATCATTGTGAAAGAGGCAGCGGACACGGTGAAGCGGGTGACGCTCGAGTTGGGGGGGAAGTCGCCGAACATCTTTTTTGCGGACGCAGATTTTGAAGCGGCGATCGATGGCGCGCTCTTTGGCGTGTTCATCAATCAGGGCGAGGTGTGCTCGGCAGGCAGCCGGATTCTGGTACAGAATTCGATTTACAAAAAATTTGTCGAGGCGATGACGGAGAAGGCGAAGAAGATCAAGCTGGGACCGCCGCTGGATCGCGAGACGAAGATGGGCGCGCTGGTGAGCAAAGAGCAGTATGAGCGGGTGCTCGGGTATCTCGACATTGGGAAGAAGGAAGCGAAGGTGGCGTCGGGCGGCGGGCGCGCGGAGAAGTTCGCGAAGGGATACTACGTGCAACCGACGATTTTTTATGATGTGGACAACAGCGCGCGGATTGCGCGGGAGGAGATCTTTGGGCCGGTAGCGGCGGTGATTCCGTTTGACGACGAGAAAGACGCGCTAAAGATTGCGAACGATTCGCCGTATGGGCTGGCGGCGGCAGTGTGGACGCGCGACATTTTTAAAGCGATGCGCACGGTGAAGTCGCTGCGCGCCGGCATTGTGTGGGTGAACCACATGCAGCCGACATATGTTGAAGCGCCGTGGGGAGGCTACAAGCAGTCGGGATTTGGGCGCGAACTTGGGCCGTGGGGGATCGAGGAGTATCTGGAGACAAAGCAGGTGTATATCAACTTGAATGAGGCGCCGATTGGGTGGTACTGAGGGCGGTTGCCGGTTGCCAGCAGCCAGTTGCCAGTGAAGCAACCTTGGCGCGGTTGAGATTGATCCGATTCTGAGACCTGACGACCGACGACTGAAGACTGAGAAACCCAGAATTGAGACTTAGAGTATGTCTACGATTCAACTTCGCACTTCTGTTCCGGGGCCGCGGTCGCTGGCGCTGATGAAGCGGCGTGATGCTGCGGTCGTGCGCGCGGCTTTTCACGCTACTCCTATTTTCGTCGCGAAGGCCGAGGGCGCGGTCATTGAGGACGTGGACGGCAACCGGATGATTGACTTCGCGGGCGGGATTGGTTGCGTGAATACCGGGCATCGCGCGCCGGCGGTGATCGATGCGGTGCGGCGGCAACTGGATCGATTTCTGCACACCAGCTTCAACGTGCTGCCTTACGAGAGTTACGTTGCGGTGTGCGAGAAGCTGAATGCGATTGCGCCGGGCAAGGGTACGAAGAAGACTCTGCTGGTGAATACGGGCGCGGAGGCGACGGAGAATGCGGTGAAGATTGCGCGCGCGTATACGCGTCGGCCCGCGATCATCGCGTTCGAAGATGCGTTCCACGGACGTACGTACATGGCGATGGCGATGACGAGCAAGACGCATCCGTACAAGGCGGGGTTCGAGCCGTTTCCGGCGGAGGTGTACCGGATTCCGTATGCGTATTGCTATCGGTGTTCGTATTCGCTGAAGTATCCGGCGTGCGAGGTGTTTTGCGCGAAGCATATAGAAGATACGTTCAAGCGCGTGGTTGCGGCGGAATCGGTTGCGGCGGTGATCGTCGAGCCGATCTTGGGGGAAGGCGGATTTGTTACGCCGCCGGCGGAGTTTTATCCGACGCTCACCGAGATTTGCCGGAAGCATGGAATCCTGGTGATTGCCGACGAGGTGCAGACGGGTTTCGCGCGCACGGGAGCGATGTTTGCGTCCGAGCGGCTGGAGCTCGATCCGGATATGGTGACAACGGCGAAGTCGCTGACTGGCGGATTGCCGATGGGAGCGGTGACGGGGCGCGCAGACATTATGGACGTTGCGGGATCGGGGCAACTGGGGGGAACGTTTGGTGGAAACCCGGCGGCGTGCGAAGCCGCGCTGGCAGTGCTGGAGACGATCGAGAAGGAGAACCTTTGCGCGCGGGCGAACGCGCTGGGCGAACGCTTTCGGAGGCGGGCCGCGAAATGGCAGGCGCAATGGGAACTGGTGGGCGAGGTTCGCGGTTTGGGTGCGATGCAGGCGCTGGAACTGGTGCGGCGGAAGGCGACGCGCGAACCGGCAGACGAAGAGACGAAGCAGGTGGCACAATATTGCTATGAGCATGGGCTGGTGCTGATCACAGCGGGTTCGTATAGCAATGTGATACGACTGCTAATGCCGCTGGTGGTGACGGACGCGCAGATGGATGAAGCGATGGATGTCATGGAAGCGGCGCTCGCGCATGTGACGCAGAGGAAGCCTGCGCTGACCGCGTAGTTGTAAGGATTGGCTAGATTGAAAGTGAGGATTAAATGACGACGGCGACTGACACTCCGACGATGACGGGCAAAGAGATTGTCGACTTGACTAAGAAACATACCTTGTATGAGTGGTCGGCGCAGTCGAAGGTCGATCCGATTCCGGTGGCGCGGGCGAAGGGGATTTATTTCTGGACGCCGGAAGGGAAACGCTTCATCGACTTCAACAGCCAGTTGATGTCGGTAAACATTGGGCACGGCGATGAGCGGGTCATTCAGGCGATCAAGGAGCAGGCTGAGACTCTCTGCTATGCGAATCCGTTCATGGCGACTGAGGTGCGCGCGCGGCTGGGACAGAAGCTGGCGGAAATCACACCGGGCGATATTGATACGTTCTTCTTTACGAATGGCGGAGCCGAGGCGACCGAAAACGCGATCAAGCTGGCGCGCTTCTTTACGGGTCGGCACAAGATCATCGCGCGCTATCGTTCGTATCATGGCGCGACCGCGGGAGCGATCTCGCTTACGGGCGATCCGCGGAGATGGGCCGCTGAGCCTGGGATTCCGGGCGTGGTGCGGGTGATGGATCCGTATCACGGGATTGAGCGCGGATGGGATTCGGCGGAAGATTCGCTGGCGATGATTGAGGAGACGATACAACTGGAGGGTCCGCAGACGATTGCGGCGTTTATTCTGGAGACGGTGACGGGAACGAATGGGATTCTGATTCCTCCCGATGGATACATTGAGGGCGTGCGGAAACTGTGCGACAAGTATGGGATTCTGATGATTGCCGACGAAGTGATGGCTGGTTTTGGGCGCACTGGAGAGTGGTTTGCCATCGATCATTGGAAGGTTGTTCCCGATCTTATCTGCATGGCGAAGGGACTTACTTCGAGTTACATTGCGCTGGGCGCGGTTGGAATGCGTCATGCGATTGCGCAGCATTTTCAGGACAAGGTGTTTTTTGGCGGGCTGACTTACAACTCGCATCCGATGGGCTGCGCGACGGCGCTGGCGACGATTCGCGTGTATGAAGAAGACAATTTGATCGAGAACGCGCGGAAGATGGGCGCGGTGATGAAGACGCTGGGCGCGGAGTTGCAGAAAAAACATCGCTCGGTGGGCGCGGTGCGATCGATTGGACTTTTTGGAATTGTGGAACTGGTGCGGAGCCAGAAGACACGGCAGCCGATGGCTCCGTTCAACGGCACGTCGGATGAGATGGCTGCGCTGGGGAAATTTTTCCGCGAGAACGGACTGTATACGATCGTGCGCTGGAACTCGTTTTATACGAATCCTCCGCTGTGCATTAACGAGGAGCAGTTGCGCGAGGCGTTTGCGATTATCGATCGCGGGCTGGAGATTACGGATAAGGCCGTGGTGGATTAGGCGGTCGTCGTTGGTCGTTCGTCGCTGGTCGTTCTTTGTTCGTCATTTGCCTGTCGTCGTTCGTGGTTTGATCTCGACGCAGAGAGTCGTCCTTGTGGTTTCGAATTCTTCCATTTTGGAATTTCTTGTGGGGGGTACCCCCCTCCCCCACCCCCCTGCCGCTGTCTAATGGAATCAGAAACTTAGAATAAGTTGGACCGCAAAGTATTCAAAAATATAGACTTGAACTTAGTTATCGCAACTCTTTTTCTTAGTTATGGTTAGGTGCGATTTTCGGCAATTTTTCGATTTTGTGCCTGCCAAAGTCTTGAGGAATAGGGACTTATAGGCAAAGTCTTGATTGCATGGTAGTTAGGGACCTGAAATCCGCCTGTTTTGCGTTTCTTGCAGTTGTCTTCTCTGCAAAGTATTGATTCTAAATAGAGAAATCTGCAAAGTATTCATAAAAAACGAGTTAAATGGCATGCCGTGCGGTGCTGGAGATTTTCAAAGAACTCATTCGCGGGATCCCGGTGAACGTAAGAAGGTCAGCCGAAGGGCGCTTGCACTTTAATGTGCTGTACTTAGTTGAGGTGAGTTATCGGTCTTAAGTCAAGGCATTTTTCTGAGGCTTATTGAGGGGTGGGGTAAGTAAAATTGAGATGTTACGTCAATTGCAGCACGTCAGTCCCGTGCGATCGAAATGCCCGGTCCGAAAATTGCGGTCTTAGTGGGCAAGGAGACGCCACGTTGCCTCCCCCACCCCGTCACCTCGGACTGTGAGGCGGGTCACTGACTCTTCCCTAGTTTCTTGTGCAGAGTGCTCCGCAGCAGTCGCGCCTTCCCAGACTGCCGTACCTGGTCGTACTCTCGGCCAGCAAGCGCAAGGTCGCCGTCCGTCGACTGGGCTACATTTCAACGCGGACCTCACTAGGAGATAAAATATGCGCGCTTCTGTTTCCCTCATTCGTCTCGCTCTGACTCTTTCTATTGGGCTGTTCGCGGTGGCCCAGGAAACCCCTAAGAACTCGCCCCCTGCCGCTGCGCTTTCAGAGAACGCGGCCGGCCCCCTCGTCACTTCTAAAGCCGTCAAGACTGCCGCTCCGTACGGAACAGCCAACTACCTGCCTCTGTGGACGGGCCTGAACACGATCCAAAACTCCGCGGTCTACCAGTCGGGTTCGAACATTGGCATTGGCACCACGTCGCCGGCGGCCACGCTCGACGTAAACGGGAAGATCAACGCCGCGACCGGCTTCAATCTGGGAGGCACGTTGTTCGCCTTCGGCTCGTCCGCAAACAGCAATGTGTTCCTCGGGTTCGCGGGGAATGGCACGATGACGGGAGGCGCCAATACCGCAACCGGCTCGGGGGCTCTCTCCTTTAACACCACGGGTACCTGGGATACCGCCAGTGGCACGCAGGCGCTCTTGTTCAACACCACGGGCAGCGGCAATACCGCCGTTGGCACTTTAGCGCTCCAATATAACACCACTGGCGGCTATAACACCGCGACCGGCGCGGGTGCGCTGCGCTCCAACACCACGGGCGCCGTCAATACCGCCAGCGGATACTACGCGCTTTTCGAAAACACCACGGGCAGCTCGAATACCGCCAGCGGTCTGCAAGCGCTTTACTCCAACACCACGGGCTACGAAAACACAGCTACCGGCTACGTAGCCCTTTCAAGCAACACAACAGGAGGCAACAATACGGCCAGTGGGGAAGACGCGCTAGGGGGTAACACTACGGGCAACCAAAACACTGCCGTCGGCGCCGCCGCGCTCTATTCCAACACCACGGGCAGTGATCTTACATGCATCGGTTACGAATGCAACGCAGGCGCCGACGGCCTTAGCAATGCCACTGCGATCGGCGCTCATGCCATGGTCGGTGCCAGCAACGCGCTGGTGCTGGGAGGCACTGGCAAGTGGGCGGTGAAGGTGGGCATCGGCACCACGACTCCTTCCAATATTCTCACCATCGCGCAAGGCGCAGGGCAACCGGTGAGCGATGGCTGGGCAACCTTCAGTTCGCGGCGGTGGAAGACCAACATCCAGACGCTGCACGATGCGCTGGGAAAAGTCGAGCAGTTGCGCGGCGTCTCTTACGAGCTGAAAGAAAGCGGCAAACACGAAGTGGGTGTGATTGCCGAGGAAGTGGGAGCCGTTGTGCCCGAGGTGGTCACCTGGGAGGAGAATGGAAAGGACGCGCAGAGCGTTGACTACGGACGGCTCACGGCACTGCTGATCGAGGCGACGAAGCAACAGCAGGCACTGATCCGGAAACAGCAAGAGCAGATCCGGGCGCAGCAGGCGCGAATTAGCGCGCAGCAGAGGCAGATCCAGGCTGAGCGCGCGGAAAGCGAAGCACGATTTGCCCGGCTCGCTTCGCAAGTAAACGCAATCCAAACCTCGCTCAAAGCAAATGGTGGAGCGAAGCCAGAGGTTCGCGCGGTGAAGGCGGAGGGGACAACGGTTCGTCAGTAACGGCGCGGGAAGGGAGGGGTCATCCGGACGATCGGCTGACCCCTTTTCTCGTTTGTTCCGCAGTAACTGTTTCTATCAGGCTTTTAGCGCAAGCTTGCGGCGCCTGTGCGGCCGTTGTGGCCAAAACCCTTGTTGGCGGCGGAGTTAATGAGCGTAATCCGGATTTTTCGCCAACTATTGGGCCATCTCGGTCCCCGTGAGTGCCATTACGCAACTCTTGAATGAAGGCTAATCTCTTAATTGAGCAGGCTTCGGGGGAGGGCTGTTCGACTAACGTCCCATGACTCGTAAGAGTTTGGGGCGTTTTGTTTTGGTCCTGTCGTTTGGCGTAATGGCGACGTTTCGACAGTCAGGATCTACCTGCCAGGAGGGCGTCGGCCTGCTTTTGTGCCTGGTCAAGGTCGGGGGAAATGAGACTTGCCCTTTGTCGAGCGGCCTGGGCTTCGGCGGAACGGCCAGCCTGTTCCAGCGCGTGGGCAAGAAGCAGGTACGCGATATCAGTCGGCGCGACCGCGATTGCGTCTGAAAATTGCTGGATGGCCGCGGCCAAATCACCATCATGCTGGGCGACCAGGCCGAGCCCGACGAGGGCGTCTGGGCGCGCCGGGGAGAGCTGGAGCGCCGATTGGTAGGACTGCTGCGCATCCGGATAGTCGCCCATCTGGCGGTAGGCGGATCCAAGGCCGGTGTAGGCGCTGGAGCGGAGATAAGGATCGCCGGGGTGAAGAGCGACGGTTTTGTAACGCTCGATGGCAGCGGGGAGGTTGCCGCGCTGATGTTCGCAGGCGCCGAGGCCGAGGACGGCGGGAAGATGATCGGGATCGATGGCGAGCGCAGCGCGAAAATGTAGAGCAGCCTCTTCCGTCTGCCCCTGTTGATCAAGGTAGATGGCTAAACCGGTGTGGGCGACGAAGTTGTTTTGGGTGACGGCAAGCGCGCGCAACCAGGCCGTGGGAGTGTTGCGCCAGAAACCGATTTGACGATGGGTGGCCACGCTGAGTGCGACGAGAATCACAGCGGCGGCAACAGCGACGCTGGCGCGCGGGACCTTGGCCCGGCGTGCCCAGTCGGCGACAGTCCATACTGCGATCACGAAGAGACCGATGAACGATATGTAGGCGTAGCGGTCGGCCCTGGCTTGCTGGCCCACCTGTAGGAGTCCGATCATGGGGACCATCGAGACGAGAAACCAAAGCCATCCGACGGCCAGATAGGGCCGGGCACGCCATAGCGAGAGCGCAATCACAGTCGCGAAAACGAGCGCCACTGCCGCCGCGCCAACTTGCCAGGCGGGAAACAACTTAGTGGGATGGGGATAAAACAATGTGAGACCCGATGGCCAAATGGAGATGGCCACGTAACGCACATAAGAGATCAGGGCATTTTCGATCCGGATGAACATGATGCGGTGAGCGGCGAAAGGGCGCAGAGCATGCGCGGCGTGCTGAGCGATCAAAGTGACGACGGCGCTGGCGACGGCAAGAAGAAGCAGGGGCTGCTTTTCCAGCACGAGGAAGGTGAACGAAAAGCGCGACGCGTTGGGACGCTGGGGGGCAGCGGCGGTCAGGTTGTGGAGCGGCGGCGGTGACGATGTGGCCATGCGACGGAGCGGCCAGTAATCCCAGAGTAAGAGAAGAAAAGGGAAAGGAATGGCCTGGGGCTTACTCATCAGCGCCAGTAAGAACAGAAGAAAGACCAAGGCGTAGCGGCTAACCTTCGGCTGACGCGCATACCATCCGTAAGCGAGCAAGGCGAGTAGAAAGAAGAACGTGCTGAGGACAGTCTTGCGCTCCGCGGCCCACGCGACCGATTCGACATTGACGGGATGGAGAGCAAACAGCGCAGCCACCATCAGGCTGCGAGCGGTGAATCCGGTGGCGCTTTGGAGCAGCAGGAAAAGAACCGCAGCATTGATTGCATGCAGCAATGCGTTGACGAGATGATGCTCGCCCGCATGCAAGCCGAACAACTCACAATCCAGGGCATGCGACAGCCAAGTGAGCGGATGCCAGTTGCCCATTTCGAAGGTGGCGAACGACCATTTCACCGTAGGCCAGGTGAGTCCGGCCTGGACATGATCGTTGTCGGTGATGTAACTGTCGTCGTCGAAGTTGATAAACGCGTTGTGAGTGACGGGGAAATACACCGTGAGAGTGACACCGATCAACAGCAGACAGAGTAGAAGCGTGCGTTTGGCGGGGGAGCTAGACAGCCCCGGGTCTTGGGCTGGAATTTCCATAAGCTTTGTTATGAAGCTCGCTCCAAGGGTTCGGCGCCGGCTTCGCCCGCCTCGTGGTATTCGGCGTCCTGATTTACGGCCCAGACATCGTACTTACGCTCGCCGGCTAAGATGTTTTTGGCGGTAAGCATGGCGGTCATCATGGCGTGATCCTGATTGTTGTACTTGTGCATGCCGTTCCGGCCGACCAGATGAAGAGTGGGGAAGTGCTGGTCGAGGGCGGCGCGAATGGTGTCGACGTGCTGCTGATAGGTGTCGTCGTAAACGGGGTAGGCTTTCTTTTGGCGAATCACTACGCCATCGACGATGTCGGGGCCGCTGGCTAAATTGATTTGCTGAATTTCTTTTTTCGCGAGCGCGATGAGGTCGGCGTCGGGCGAATTCCAGAGGCCGTCGCCTTCGAAGCAGAAGTATTCGAGGCCGTAGGAAGAGTAGGCGGGATCGGGGACCATTTCGGGCGACCAGGATTTGTAGTTCTGCACGCGGCCGACCTGGACGGCGGGGTCGTGGATGTAAATCCAGTTGTCGGTGAAGCGGCCCTGGTCGTGGACGATGAGGCCGACGGTGAGGAAGTCGCGATAGCGGAGAGACTGAGCGGCGTGGAGGATGTTCGCGGGGAGGCGCGGCTCGATTTCGGAGACGAGTTCGCGGATGGGCATGGAGGAGACGAGATGCTCGCCGCGAAATTCTTGCGTTTGGCCGTTGATGTCGCGGGCGGTCACGAGCCAGGTGTTGGTAGCGGGATCGAAGCGGCAGGCGGTGACGGCGCGGCCGAGAAGGACTTCGCCACCTTGCTGACGAACTTTTGCGGTGCAGCATTCCCACATCATGCCGGGACCCATACGGGGATAGCGGAAGGTATCGATGAGAGTTTTGACGACCTGGGAGCGGTCTTTAGGCTTGCGCTGCGGCAGGAGCGCGTGTTTGATGGCGGAGCCGAGCGAGAGGCCTTTGATGCGCTGGGCGGCCCAGTCGGCGGAAATTTCGGTGCACTTCATGCCCCAGACTTTCTCGGTGTAGGTTTTGAAAAAAATCTGGAAGAGACGCTCGCCGAACTGGTTGACGACCCAGTCCTGAAAAGTTCTTGGATTGGGCGTTGGGCTGAGGCGGGCGCGGGCGAACGAGGCCATGCAGCGGGTGGACTCGAAGATGCCGAGTTTGGAGAGGGCCTCGAAGGGCTTGAGGGGGTAGGTGTAGAACTGGCCGCGGTAGTAGATGCGCGAAGAGCGCGGGCGGGTGAGCATGTCAGGGCCCGCGATCTCGGTCCAGAGGTCTTCGACTTCGCGGGACTTGGAGAAGAAGCGATGGCCGCCGATATCGAAGCGAAAGTTTTTGTAGTTGACGGTGCGGGAGATGCCGCCGACGTATTCGGGGTCGGCCTCAAGGACGAGGACGGAGGCGCGGTTTTTGGAAAGTTCGTAGGCGGCGGTGAGTCCGGCAGGGCCGGCGCCGACGATGATGGCTTTGAAGGTTGGAGAATTCATGTTGGGGGAAATGACGCTACATTCTCGCATACTGGAGGTGAATGCGTGGCGGCGGAGGAGGTCAAAAGCTTTCACCACGGGGCATATGGGGGCAAGAGGGGGAGTCGAGAGCTTGCAACCGCAGACAGCGCGGAGTTTTTTCGCGGAGGGGGCGGAGGGGACCGGGAATGTTGTGGACGCCGGCGCTACGTTTTTGCTGGCGAAGCTGTTGTGTATGTACGAGTGCTAGTAGTACTACGCGAGATCGGCAGTGGGGCGGGATTTTGAACGTTGAATGCACAAATGAGAGGGAGATTTGCTTGACGGAGCCGAGAAAATGCGGTGTATACTTGGGCTCACGCAGTGCCCCCGCTGCCGCAATCAGGTTCTAAGATCAAACTTTAACTTCAAAACTCAGGCTCGTGTGGCGCCTGCGTGCAACGGTTGTAAGAAGGGCTTCCCAGGGTCGGCCGACCTCCTCATGAGTTCGGCCAGAAGTTCGATTTCAATCTAAAAAGGAGAGTTTCTATGCGACGTACAGTTTTGTTGTTGGCGATTGTCGCCTCAGTGGTGGTTGTGCTTGCGGGATTTGCCGCGGGGCAGGAAGCGGCCCGGGGGACGGTGATCGCGCCCGCGAGCACGCAGGGGACGCTAGGCTTGCCGGTGCATACCCACTTGTTCATCTTCATCCCGGAGGGCGGAGTGAATCCGGACGCAGGGCCGACGGGAGAGACACCGGCTTCGATCGGTTGCATTTATGGGGTGACGAAGAAGACGAAAGGCTGCCCGAAGAACGGGACGGTGATTCCGACGGGCGGAACGAAGGCGATCGCGGTGGTGGAGTACGGCTCGACTTCGACGCTGCAGAGCGACGCGAAAACTTTTTCGACGCAGTTTGGGTTGCCGGCGCCGAACATTACGGAGATTTGCGCGACTGGCAAAACGTGTCCGTCGAACAACGGTACGGGATGGGACGTAGAAACCTCTCTTGATGTGCAATGGGCACATGCGATGGCGCCGAACGCGGCGATTTATGTGGCCGAGTTCTCGAACGATCCGATCGGCGATGGAGCGGAGACGGATGCCGCAAAGGCAGTGGCGGCGTTGGGTGGTGGAGAAGTCTCCAATAGCTGGACCTACAACGGCGGAGAAGGCTGGTGCGGTTCCGGCGATTGCGAGCTGCAATACGACTCCTATTTTGTTTACTCCGGCGTAGTCTTCTTCGGGTCGGCGGGCGACAGCGGAGCGGGCGCGGCCTATCCCAGCATTTCGCCGAATGTGATATCGGCAGGCGGAACATACATCCTTCGAAATGGGAGCGGCTCCTACACCAAGCAGACCTGCTGGGGGGGCAGCGGAGGCGGACCGAGCGCGGTTGAGCCGATTCCTTCCTATCAGAATGTGATTTCGAAGATCGTGGGCAACTTCCGCGGCTCACCGGATATGGCGGCGGATGCGAGTCCAGCGAGCGGCGTGTCGGTGTACAGCACGACGGGCTGCAAAGGATGGTGCACGGTGGGCGGCACGAGCGTGGCCTCGCCGGTACTGGCGGCAATCGTGAACGCGGCGGGCGGATTTGAGGCTTCCACCGTGGACGAGTTGACGAAGGTTTATGGCGAGTACGGAGTTGCAAAGACGTACAAAAAGGATTTCAACGACGTTACGATCGGCAACAACGGCTATCCCGCCCAAAAGGGCTGGGATTACTGCACGGGCGTTGGGGCACCGAAGTCGCTGAAAGGCCTGTAATCGCTGGTTTCTGCGTTTAAGCCCTCCCGAAAGGGAGGGCTTTTTTGCTGAAGTGGGAAAGACGAGTTGGTTAAGGCTCGAGGCCGACTTTCTTTTCTAAGGCGAGGTAGCGGGGATCGGAGCGGATGGGATCGAAGAGGGGATCGACCTTGATGTAAGGAACCTGGGGCTCGCGAATGTCGGCGGACTTGAGGAGGTAGGACATCGCGTTTTCTTTGTCGCCGAGGTAGGAGTAGCCGAGGGCGAGTTGGTAGGGGGAGACGAAGGCTGGACCCTGGTAGGCGGCGGCGTGCTCGAGAGAGTCGCGCGCTTTGACTGGATCGCCGCGGCAGGCGCTGGCGAGGGAGAGCAGGAAATCGGAGAGCGGGGAAGGATATTTCTGGAGCATCCACTGCGAGTGTTTTTCGGCGTCGGGGCAGTTGCGCTCGGTGGCGGCGAGGAGGGCGAGCAGACCGTGACCGGCGAGCCAGTCGGGGCTGGAGGCTAAAGTCTCCTCGAGTTTCTGGCGGGCTTCGGGATATTTGCGCTGGAAATAGAGGCCGTAAAACTGGTTGACGCGGGGCGACTTGCCGAGAGGGTCGAGTTCGAGGGCGGCCTGCAAGTGGGCGGTGCCTTCGTCAAAGCGGCCGCGGGTGATGAGGGAACTGCCATAGCGCTGCTCGGTGGGAGCGCCGGCGCCCTCGGCGAGGGCGGCTTTGAATTCCTGTTCGGCGCGGGGCCAATCCCAATCGCGATAGTAGGCGAGAGAGGCGAGGAGGCCGTGGGCATCGCCGAGATGGGGATTGATGGCGAGGGCTTTGGCGAGGGCGGCCTTTTCGTTTTGAATGGCCTCGTTGGGAGCGGCGGCGGTGATTTGGGTGAGAGAGGCTTCGGCTTGCGCGATGCCGACGTAGGCCATGGCGAAGGAAGGATCGCGGGCGACGGCGGCCTGGTAGAGCGAGAGGCTTTGGCGAAGGGAGTCGGCGGTCTGCAGGGCGAACTGATAGCTGGCGCGGAGGTAGAGATCGTGGGCCTCGGGGTTGACGGTGGGGACGGAGGCGAGGCGCTCTTTTTCCTGGGGCGAGAGATCGAGGCGGACGTCGTTGGCGATGGCCTGGGAGATCTGGCTCTGAATGTCGAGAATGTCGTTGACGCGGGATTCGTAGGTTTGGGCCCAGAGGTGAGTATCGGTGGGAGCGTTGATGAGCTGGGCGGTGACGCGAACGCGATCGCCATCGCGAACGACGGAGCCTTCGAGAATGAGATCGACGTGGAGCTCGCGGGCGATGACGGGCAAAGGCTTTTGCGTGCCTTTGTAGACCATGGTGGAGGTGCGCGAGATGACGCGGAGGGACCGGATTTGAGCGATATCGGTGACGAGCTCCTCGGTGAAGCCGTCGGCGAAATAATCCTGGCCGGGGTCTTTGGAGAGATTTTGGAGGGGAAGGACGGCGAGGGCGTGGGTAGCGGGGTGAGTGGAGGCGCGGAAAGTCTGCCATCGGTTGACGAAGAAAATGGCGGCGGCGGCGAAGGTGAGGATGAGGAGGGCGACGACGGCCCAGCGGGCGGGGGAGTGGTCGGAAGAGGTGGAAGGAACTGAGTTGAGCGGCGCGGCGGCGGGCGCGGGGAATGGCGGCGGGCTGGCGGAGTCGGGGACGGCGGAAGGCGAGGCGGAGGAATCCGCGTCAGAGGCTCTGTCGCGCACTTGGGCGATGAAGCGGTAGCCGCGTTTGGGGACGGTTTCGATGAAGCGGGCGCCATCTTCGCCATCGCGGAGAACACGGCGAAGGAGGTAGACGGCCTGGGTGAGGTTGTTTTCTTCGACGGAGGAGTCGGGCCAGATGCGGTCCATTAATTCGTCTTTGGTGAGCAGGCGGGCATCGCTTTGGGCCATGAGGACGAGGAGGTCAAAGACGCGCGGGGGCAGGTCGATACGCTCCGAGCCGCGGCGCAGGAGGCGTTCGGCGGCGTCAAGCTGGAAGGGGCCGAACTCGTATAAGTGTTTGACGGGGCTGCCCATAGGAGTGGTGAGAAAAAAATAATAAAAAATTTAGACGGGCTAACGACTTTCGATAAGAGCAAACGGCACAATGGCGATGCGTGGCGCACCTCGAGCTTAGGGAAGGCGCGAGGGCTCCGCTGAGTGGAAATTTTATCTCAAGGGCGCAGCCACGGGCAGTAGCACGAGTGTGCCGGTCGGGCCGTTTTCGGGGAGGAAAACGGGCTGGCCGGCGCTTTTTTTTGAGCCGCGAGTTAGGCTAAACCCCGCATTCATCCGAGCCGTAGACGGCACGGCTAAAGCCGTGCCCTTCCCAAAGCCGAGTTATGAAACGTGCTCTAGGAGAGGCCGGATTTCCAGGCTAGATAGCTGGTGGCTTCGCGCAGTACTGCCAGGAAGCGCTCGCGGAGGGAGTGAGGGCGGGATTCGGGGCGGGGAGAAACTTCGACGGCGATGCCATCGCGTTCGAGGAGGGCGCGGATGCGGAAGACATGATAGGCATCGCTGACAGCGATACAACTGCGCATGCCATTTACGCGCATGATGTTGGCGACGCGGGCGGCGGATTGAGCAGTGTCGGAGCCCTGGGTTTCGGCGATGAGAGCGCGCTCGGGGATGCCGCGGCGGAGAAGATAATCGCGGCCGACGCCGCCTTCGCTGAATTCGGGATCCTGTCCGGCGCCGCCGGTGGTGATGACGACGGGGGCCATACCTTTTTCGAAGAGATCGAAGCCGTGATCGAGGCGGGCGCGCAGGACGGGCGAGGGATGGCCGGCATATTGGGCGGCGCCGAAGATGATGATCACATCGGCTGTGCGCGAAGGGGATTCGGCGGCGGCGCGCACGATGCGAAGGCCGGTGATGCCGAGGAATAAGACGAGAGCGCCGGCCAGCGCCAGGACGAACAAGGGGAGAGGACGCGACCAGAGGGGCTTCGAGGGATTGGCTGGATCTGCGGACATGATCAGGTTGCCACGTTCACGCCTTCAGTTTTCGCGCAGCCGGTTGAGTTGAGGCCTGAAAATCCGATGCCGATTTAAGAAAGCGCTTCGACGATGTCCTTGGCGGGGATTGCGCCTTCGCGCAAAATCTGCCAACTGCCATCTTCTTTAAAGAACACGATAGTGGACGCCATATTGCGGGGCGACGGCCCGCCATCGACGATGAGGGCAATGCGCTCCTGGAGTTGCTCGCGCACCTGCTCGGCGGAAGTGCATTCGACAGCGCCGCTGAGGTTGGCGGACGTGGCGGTGATGGGAATTTTGAGGGCGCGCACGATGGCCAGCGGGATTTCGGCGGCGGGCACGCGGAGCGCGACGTTGCCGGTGTTGGCGGTGACTTTGAGGGGCAAGTGGGAGGCGGCGGGAACGATCATGGTCAGCGGGCCGGGCCAGAAGCGGCGCGCGAGCAGATGAAAATCATCGGGCAGGGGGCGGGCGAATTCTTCGGCCTGATCGACGTGCTCAATCAAGAGCGAGAGCGGCTTGTGGCGCAGGCGCGACTTGATTTCATAGACGCGCTCGACGGCGCGCAGATTGAACGGATCGGCGGCGAGGCCGTAGAACGTGTCGGTGGGCATGCCGAGCACGTGGCCGGCTTGAATCTGCTCGGCGGCGTACTTGATGAGCGATGCCTCCGGGGTTTCAGCTTGAATTTTCAGGATTTCAGCGCGCACGCGGGTCCCTTCCTGGTTTCAGCGCAGAATCATCGGCTGAGAGGTTGTCGGCTAAACACACTGCAATGTATCACATATCGGGCCGGTCTCGAAGTGCGCCGCGCACTTAACAGGGGCGAATGAGTTTGGTTGACGAAGGCGCATTCGGCGAGTTGATTTAAGGGGGGCAGGCGCTCGGATTCTGCGGTGGGCGGGCGTATGCTGATGGGAATGCCGGGAATGAAGCAGGACGCGAGGAGCGCGCGGAATCGCAATGCGGGAGAACGATTGCGGCCAGTGACGGGGCGGCACAATGCGCGGCTGAAAGAACTGCGGCTGGCCTTCCGGCAGGGCCGATTGACCGAGCAGGGAGAGTGCGCGATCGAAGGCGTGAAACTGGTGGAAGAGGCTTTGCGGACTGGGCAGAAGCTGGAGAGCGTTTTTTTCAGCGAGGCGGCGCGGCCGCTGGCGGAGAAGTTGCTGGCGCAGATCGGACATGGAACGGAGACGCTGATTTTGCCGAGCGCGCTGTTTAATTCGATTGTGCCGAGCGAGACTCCGCAGGGGGTGGCGGCGCTAGTGAAGATGCAGGCGCGGTCGACGGAGCGGGTGCTGGAGCGAGCGAAGGAAGGGCCGATTGTGGTGGTGTGCGGGATTCAGGACCCGGGGAATCTGGGGACGATTTTGCGGTCGGCGGAGGCGTTTGGGGCAGCGGGGGTGTTTCTGGCGGAGGGAACGGTGAGTCCGTACAACTCGAAGGTGTTGCGAGGATCGGCGGGATCGATTTTCCGGCTGCGATTTGTGCAGACGTCCACGGCGGAGCTGATTCCGCGGTTGCGGGAGCGGGGAGTGCGGCTGCTGGCGACATCGTCACACAACGGGACGCCGCTGCCGGAGGCGAACTGGAGTTTGCCATTGGCGATATTTATCGGCAACGAGGGGGCGGGACTGGGGGGCGAGATCATGCATCAGATGGATGAGACGCTGGCAATTCCGCAGGCGGCAGTGGTGGAGTCGCTGAATGCGGGAGTGGCGGCGAGCATTGTGCTGTATGAGTGCGCGAGAGAGCGGAGGGGGAGTTTGTAATTTGGCAATTTGAACCACGGAATTTGTAATTTGCGATTTGTAATTGGTAATTTGAACGCCGCTGCCAACGCTGGACTTTCAATTACCAATTTCAAATTACCAATTACAAATGTCTATGAGTCTTTTTGCGCCTATACCGAATGTTGAGCCGGCGGGGCCGGGGAAGCGGCCTTTGGCGGACCGGATGCGGCCACGGTCGCTGGAAGAATTTGTCGGGCAGGAACACCTGGTGGGGCCGGGCAAGCCGCTGCGGGTGCAGATTGAGCGCGACGATCCGGCGTCGATGATTTTCTGGGGGCCTCCGGGGACGGGAAAGACGACGCTGGCGAAAATTATTGCGCGGCTGACGAAAGCGGAGTTCATCGAATTTTCGGCGGTGCTGGCGGGAATTAAAGAGATTAAGCAGGTGATGGCGGACGCGGAGCGCGCGCGGCAGTATGGCACGCGGACCATCGTTTTCGTGGACGAGATTCACCGCTTTAATAAAGCGCAGCAGGACGCTTTTCTGCCACACGTGGAGAAGGGAAACATCCGTCTGATTGGGGCGACGACGGAGAATCCGTCGTTTGAAATTAACGGCGCGCTGCTGTCGCGGTGCAGAGTGTATGTGCTCCAGCAACTGAGTGAAGAGCAGATCGTGACGCTGCTGCGGCGGGCGCTCGGGGACGGGGAGCGCGGGTTGGGCGAGTTGCGGTTGCAGGCGGCGGGCGAGGTGCTCGCGAAAATTGCGGCCTACTCGAGCGGCGATGCGCGGAGCGCTTATAACGCGCTGGAAGTAGCGGCGTCACTGGCGGAGCAGGCGGGCGCGAAGGCCATTACCGATGAAGTCGCGCATGAGGCGCTGCAAAGGCGCGTGCTGCTCTACGACAAATCGGGCGAAGAACATTACAACCTGATTTCTGCGCTGCATAAATCGGTGCGCAACAGCGACCCTGACGCGGCGCTGTACTGGCTGGGGCGGATGCTGGATGCGGGGGAAGATCCGCTGTACATTGCGCGGCGGGTGGTGCGCATGGCGGTGGAGGACATCGGGTTGGCGGAGCCGAACGCGCTGGCGCTGTGCATGGCGGCGCGGGATGCGGTGGATTTTATCGGGATGCCGGAAGGAAACCTGGCGCTGGCGCAGGCGATCGTGTATCTGTGCGCGGCGCCGAAATCGAACGCGCTTTACACGGCTTACGGGGCGGTGCAGCAGGACGTGGAGGAGACGGCGGCGGAACCGGTTCCGCTGCATTTGCGGAATGCGCCGACCGCGCTGATGAAGGGATTAGGTTACGGTAAGGGATACCAGTACGCGCATGACGCGGAAGAGAAAGTGGCCGACATGCAATGCCTGCCGGACAGCCTGCGAGATCGCGTGTATTACCGGCCCACGAACGAGGGCGTGGAGAAGCGGATTCGCGAGCGGCTGGAGGAGATCAAGCGCGTAAAGCAGGGCGCCTCGCACCGAACAAAAAGAGAATCTGGAGGGTAGGGCCGGGAATCTGTAAGAGTGGTTTTTGAGGGATTTTCGTACCCGGCCACTACTCGTTTTGAGCTTCTCGTTTCTGGCCACTTCTCCAGGAGGCGCGCATGGCCACAAGTTTGCATTCCGAGTTCGATCCCGCAACCAATACCTCTCTCAATGCCGCGGTCAATCTAAGGGTTGCCGAGTTGGTGCGACTGCAAAAGTCGGCGCAGCGCATCACTTCCACACTGAACCTGGACGAAATTATCGAGCGTGTGGTCGACGAGGTTTCGGACTCGCTGGGATGCGTGGAGATCAATCTCTACCTGCATGAAGCCAAGAACAACGAGTTGCTGCTGGCCGGAGTGAAGGGGTGCACGTTGCACGGGAAGGGGCATCACTTCCAGATTGGCAAGCAGGGCGCGTCGGGGATGTCAGGGCATGTGGCGCTGACGCGTAAGATGCACTACGCGCCCGATGTGAGCCGCGATCCGTATTATGTGGCGTGCGAACCTGCAACGCAGTCGGAGGTGGCGATTCCGCTGGAAGTGGACGGCGATCTGGTGGGCGTATTCACGGCGTCGCATCATGACCTCGATGCGTTTTGCGAGACGGAGCTGCGGCTGCTGCAGGGACTGTGCTCGCATGTAGCGGTAGCGGTGCACAACGCGCGGCGCTTTCATGATGAACATAAACGGCGCGAACAGATGACGCGCGAGGCGGAAGAGGCGCGGACGATCCAGCAGGCGCTGTTGCCGCGCTCGTCGCCGCTGATTCCGGGGTTTCGCGTGTCGGGAGTTTCGGTGCCGGCGGGCGCCGTGGGCGGGGACTGGTACGACTTTATTCCGCTGCCCGAGCGGCGATGGGGATTGGTGCTGGCGGATGTTTCGGGTAAGGGTACGGCGGCGGCGCTGTTGATGTCGGCAACGCGCGGCGTGCTGCGCTCGCTGGCGCCGATCAGCTCAGGGCCAGGGGAAGTTCTGAGCCGGTTGAATGGAATGCTGCTGGAAGATTTTCCCGACGGACGATTTGTGACCATGATCTATGCGGAGCTTGACCCTCGGTGGCGAAAACTACGCCTGGCCAATGCCGGGCATCTGCCGCCGCTGTTTGTGGAGGGGTCGGGCTATCGCTGGATTGAGACCGAGCAGGGGCTGCCGCTGGGAGTGTCGGCGTCGAAATTTTCCGAGGTGGAAATCGATCTGACTCCCGATTCGCGGATTGTGTTTTACTCGGACGGAATTACGGAGGCTGAAGTCGAGCCGGAGGAAGAATACGGAGCAACCCGGCTTCTAGCGCAAATGCGATTGCCCGATGTGACGCCGGAGAGTCTGATCTCGGACGTGAAAAAGTTCGCGAATGGCGCGGGGCTGCGCGATGACGCGACCGTCATTCTGGTGCGGGAAGAGGGGCGGCAGCTCGACCTGCCATGTGCGGCTGCGTGATTTAAGGGTTTCGGTTCTGCGTATCTCGGCAGCCCGCCGGATACATTTTCCGATATGATGAGAGATACGATAGTGCCGGAGGGGTGATGGCAGTTCCCGTATCTCAGATGTGGACGGTGGCGACGTATGTGCTGCGGCAGAAGCTCGCAGGACGGAAACGCTATCCGCTGGTGCTGATGCTGGAGCCGCTTTTCCGCTGCAACCTGGCGTGCGCGGGTTGCGGGAAGATTCAGTATCCGGCGCACATCCTGAAAAAAGACCTGACGCCCGAAGAGTGCTTCAAGGCGGTGGATGAGTGCAATGCGCCCGTGGTTTCCATTCCGGGCGGCGAGCCGCTGATGCATCCGCAGATTGCGGAGATTGTGGAAGGGCTGGTGGCGCGCAGGAAATACATTTACCTGTGCACGAATGCGCTGCTGCTGGAAGAGAAGCTGCAGCTGTTCAAGCCGAGTAAGTACCTGAGTTTTTCGGTGCACGTGGATGGACAGAAGGAGCACCACGATTTTTCGGTGTGCCGCGAAGGCGGATACGAGATCGCGGTGGAAGCGATTCGCAAGGCGGTGCAGGCTGGGTTTCGCGTGACCACGAATACGACGCTGTTTGACGGGGCGGACCCGAAGAGCGTGCGCGATTTTTTCGACGAGATGATGGACGCGGGTGTGGAGAGCATGATGCTCTCGCCGGGATATTCGTATGACAAGGCGCCGGACCAGAAGCACTTTTTGGGGCGGGCGCGGACGCGGAGACTTTTTCGGGCAATGCTTTCGAACCGGAAAAAGAACTGGCGCTTTAACCAGTCGCCGCTGTTTCTGGAATACCTGATGGGCAAGCGCAGCTACAATTGCACGCCGTGGGGAATGCCGACGTATAACCTGTTCGGCTGGCAGAAGCCGTGTTACCTGCTACAGGACGGGTATGCGGAGTCGTATAAGGAATTGATGGAGACGACCGACTGGGATGCGTATGGGACGCAGTCGGGGAATCCGCAATGCGCGAATTGCATGGTGCACTGCGGGTATGAGCCGACTTCGGTGGATGACACGTTTGGGTCGTTGCGGGGATTCGTCGACACGGTGAAGGCCACGTTTTCTCTTTATCCGGATCAGGAGGCGGCGTCCGACTTGAATCGCGAGATACGGCCGGTTTATTCGCACAATCCGCTGGTACAGATTCACGATGCGCAGACGGCGGGGCCTTCGGTTGACTCGGCTGGAGTTTCGGTGGGCGAGAATGGCTCCGCGGTGGAAGAAACGCACGCATGAGCGGACGCGAACACGGGCACGAACCTCCGCCCCATGGTGTTCCGGCAGCGGCACAGGTTGGAGCTTCAGTCCCATCGGCAGTACAACCCACCACACATGATGAACTGGAAGTGGTTCCCGGGTTCGAGCGGGAAAATTTGCAGGGCTGGATTCCGGAACTGGCGAATGAGGCGGACGTGCGGGCGGTGATCGAAAAGGCGTTTGACTATCGCGGGGATATCACGATCAGGCGGCGGGACGGGTCCGAGATCACGGGATATTTGTTTGACCGGCGAATCGGCAAGACGCTGAGCGATTCGTTTGTGCGATTGATGCTCACCTCCGGTAACGAGCGGCCGGCGATTGCGTATTCCGAGATCGCGGGGGTCGCGTTTACCGGGCGGGACACGGCGGCGGGCAAGAGCTACGAGGCGTGGGTGAAGAAATATTGGGAGAAGCGGGCGAAGGGCGAAAAGAATATTTCGATTGAGCCGGAGGCGCTGGAATAGGTACCGCCTGGCGCAAAATCAAACAATTCATACATAAGGAACCCCGCCCTTGCTTGCGCTTGGGCGGGGATTTTTTCGATAGTTGCGAACGGCCGGGCTGGACGAAGGAACCGGCCTATTTGATCTTTTCGATGACCGCGTTCAGACCATCGGTGTCGAAGTAGTTGTTGCCGTTTGAGCCATAGCCCACCTGGAAATCCAGTGTGTCTCCCGTGTTCATGACGACCGTTTTGCTAGTGAAGCTGGTCCACTTCAGGCCAAAGAGGTAATCGGTAGTGCTGGAGAAGACGGAGGTGGTGCTGTTTTTGACGATCTCGACGTCGGTCGTGTTCCAGTAGACGCCGGGGCCAAAGTTGGTGGCGTCGAGCACGTAGAACTGGCCGCTTATTTTGTACGAACCCTTAGCCGGAGCTTTGAAGCGAAGGACGGCATATTGGCCTCCGGCTCCCGGGCTCATCGCGAGCGCGTGCGCGGGGACGGTGATCGGGTAAGGGTTGGAAGTGGTGAAGGGCACGGGGTGAACGTTGTGGGCGATGGTCGCTCCACTGCCGGTGGGATCGGTCCAGCCGACTATGTCGGTGGGATCGTACATCTCCGCGTAAGGAGCGGAAAGCGGCGAGCATGACGTGGCGAACGTGGTCAGTTTGGTGCAATAACTCCAGACGCCGGAGGGGTTGGCGCTATCGTTGAACTCCGAGGCAACTTCCCAGGAGGGAATGCTGGTAATGGGTGTGCCGGCTTGGGCGAAAGCTCCGGAGGAGCTCAGGGACAGAACAACTAGTGCGGCGAGGATCATCTTGAGTTTCATTTTGTAATCTCCGTTTTTTGATTTGATTTGGAAGGTCCAACTGATCGCCCAAGAGAGGTTGAAACGATCGAACTGTTTGCCTTCACTAGTAAGCGCGACAGTTCGGGGAATATGGGGTCATTTCCCGAGAAAAAGATTAGGGGCGGTGGCGTGACTTTGGGTCGCAGCTGCTTATGGAGCGCGCAGGCGGGACTCGTACAATGTCTGAATGCTTGTTTTAGCTTCGGCTTCGCCTCGACGACAGGAACTTTTGCGGGCGGCGGGGATTGCTTTTGAGGTGCAGCCGGCGGACATTGCGGAGGAGTCGCTTCCTGGCGAGAAAGCGAAGGACTGCGCCATGCGGCTGGCGCGGGAGAAGGCGGAGGCGATCGCGCGGGGACGGCCGGCGGATTTGGTTTTAGGCGCGGATACGGTGGTGGCGATCGATGGACAGATTCTGAACAAGCCGCTCGATGCGGCGGATGCGGGGCGCATGCTTCGGCTGCTCGCGGGGAGAACACACCAGGTGATTACAGGCGTGTGCCTGGCGGAGAGCGGGCATTGCGCGGTGGAGAGCGAAATTACCAACGTGACGATGACGGGGATTTCCGAGTTGGAGATTGCCGAGTACGTGGCCACCGGCGAGCCGATGGATAAGGCCGGGGGATATGCGATTCAGGGCATGGCGTCGCGCTGGATTCCGCGGATTGAGGGAGATTACAGCAACGTGGTGGGGCTGCCGATTGCGCTGGTTTACCGGATGTTGCGGGGGACGGGGCGGAGATGAAGGCTAGTGAGGAAGCGGATTCATATCTCGGCGAGGGAGGCACGCACACATTCTCGTGGCGGTAGGGGTTACTCGCTGCGCTCCGAATGACAACTCGCGGTTGTACAGCACGGTGCGTGCGGCCAAATCTGCCAGCCCAGGCGCGGACCAGAGTGTTCGCGTCACACCGGCTAGGACTTCTTCTCGGGATCTTTCTTGTCGTCTTCTTTTACTGCGGCCTTGAAGTTTCTAATGCCTTCGCCCAAGCCTTTGCCGAGGTCGGCAAACTTGCTGGGACCGAAGAGCAGGAGCGCAATGCCGACGATCAACAGAATGTGCAGCGGCTGGAACAGACCCTCACCCATAGCTTCCTCCATGGCGGCCCGGCCGCGTGGCCGACCCCGCAGGGTACACCTTTGATTGGCAAGGGCTTGCTTTGGATGCCCGTAGCCAAGATACCCCAAACTGAATTCTAGGTCAGTGTAGAAGGCGAGTCAAAGTACGCCCGTACTGGCTGTCACTTTTGGGTGTGATTTGGATCACACAGCCTCGATGAGGCCAGCCAGAAGGGCAGCGCGGGGCGGCAACTCGGAGATGAGGATGTGCTCGTGCGGGGCGTGAGCGCCGTCGCCGACTGCGCCGAGGCCGTCGAGCGTGGGGATGCCAAGACCGGCGGTGAAGTTGCCGTCGGAGCCGCCGCCGACTGCGGCTTCGCCGAGCGCCCAGCCGAGATCACGGGCGATGGTGACGGCTTTTGCGTAGAGGGCGGCGACGCCGGGAGTGCGCTCCATGGGCGGGCGGTTGATGCCGCCGGTGATTTCCAGCCGGCATTTGCGGTTGAACGGGCGCAGGCTGCGCATTTTTTTGTCGATGCCGGCGGCGTCTTTTAGGCGCGCGATGCGGACATCGACTTGAGCGGTGGCGTCGGCGGGAACGACGTTGGTGCGCGAGCCGCCGCTGACGATGCCGACGTTGACGGTGAGACCTTTTTTGAGATCGGTGAAGCGGGAGATTTTGTCGATCTGGCGGGCGAGTTCGACGATGGCGTTGACGCCTTTCTGGAAATCCAGGCCGGCGTGGGCGGCTTTGCCGGTGATTTTGATCTGGTAATCGCCCACGCCTTTGCGGGCGGTTTTCACGGCGCCTTCGAATCCGTAGGAGGGTTCGAGGACGAGGACAGCAGCGGATTTTTTCGCCAGCGATTCGGTAATGGCGCGGGAAGAATCGCTGCCAACTTCCTCGTCGGAAACCAGCAGAACTGTGACGGGACGCGGCAACTCGCTGTGCCAGTCTTCGCCATGCCGGTGTTGCAGCGCGCTCAGAGAATGCAGCATGAGGGCGATGCCGGACTTCATGTCGAGGACGCCGGGGCCGGTCAGGCGGTCTTTTTCGACGCGACACGGCATGGAGGCGAGAGTGCCGAGCGGATAGACGGTGTCATAGTGGCCGAGGAGGAGCACAGGCTTGGCGGCTGACTGGGCGGGGAAATCGACCTGGAGATGATTGCCGAATTTTTCCGCGCGGTGGATTTTGACCTGAGCACCGAGGGCGGCGAACTTCTCGGCGAGGAGCGCGGAGAGACGATCGGCGGCGGGCTTGTCATCGCTGGGGGATTCAATCTCGACGAGTTCGCGAATAGTCGCGACAATCTGGTCGCGGCGCTCTTTGAAATAGGTGAGGAAATAGGCAAGGCGGCGTTGGGCTTCGGAGGTTGCGCCCGCGAGTGCTTTCCTGGATTGCGCAGATGTCATGTTCATTCAGTTTAAGGACACTCTGATTTCGTGTCGAGAAAAGCGTAAACCAGAGAGGGCGCAGAGGGTTAGTCCTTACCCCAGATATCGCCGATCACGCGCTGGAAGTTCGCGCCCAGCACCTTCTCAATGACCGACGAAGACTGGCCCCGTTTTGCCAGCTCTGCAGCGATGATCTGCATATGGTCGGGTCCATTCACGTCGGGAACGTAAGGGTAGCGGTCTTCGCCGGGAGCGCCGATACCAAGTTGCTTGCGGCGGGCAATTTCTTTATCGAAGCTGGCTTTTTGCTCGGGAGTTAGAACGGTTTTCTCGATAGCGCCATCGGAGCCAATGCCGACGTGATCGGCACCGCAGGCGTTAATGGCGTGGATGACGTGGTCGAGCACGTGCTCGCGAGTGGGCACGGTGGGCGACGCCACCAGATAGGGCATCAGGTAAACACCGAAGTATCCGCCGCGCTCGGCCAGCGACTTCAGGATATCATCCGGCTTGTTGCGAGGATGAGCATAGACGGCGGCACAGCCGGAATGTGTGATCAATACGGGCTTCGCGGATTGGGCGATGGCTTCGGTCGTGGTGCGGTATCCGCTATGGCTGAGATCCACGGCGACACCGAGTTCGTTCATCTTCCTAATAGCAGTGACGCCAGCTTTGCTGAGGCCGGCGTTTCCCGGTTCGAGGCAGCCGTCACCGAAGATGCTGCGGTTGTTGTAGGTGATCTGCATGATGCGCACGCCCAGCCGCCGGAAGGTCGTGATGCGATCCGCATCTTCCTCAAGAAACTGCGTCTCCTGGAAGCCGGGCATGATGCCAATCTTGTTCTCGCGCTTGGCGCGAGCGATGTCGGAGTAACGGCGGACGATTAGGAACGCGTCGGAACAATGTTCCACAAGATATTGCAGGTTCGCCAGAATGTTGATCGTGTCCTCAAAAACAGGTACCGAGGCGGTGAAGTTGATGGCGGTGATGCCGGATTGGCGCACGGCGGCCACGGTCTCGGCGCTGGGCAATACATCCATCGCGATAAACGGTGAGCAGAGGGAGTCGATGACGATGGCGTTCGCGTAGAGAGAAGCTTGCGAAGGCGCCGAATCGGCGAGCCCCCGCGCGAAAAGGCGTGGGGCGATTAGTGCCGCTGCCGATGTTCGAAGAACGGAGAGATTAAAATCGCGACGACGCACGCGCAAGCCTCCCGCGAGATTCTAACGCATGGACGGTGCGAACGCCCGAACCGCGTCTTCGTGCATTCAGTCTATGCCCCAACTGTGGGGGCATTTACATACGAACGATCGAGGTTGATGACAGACGGGCAACCCAGCAGCCGCAACGTGCGGTCGAGGTCGGCGCGGAGGATTTCGATGGCGCGGTTGACGCCCGCTTCTCCGGCGGCCGCGAGGCCATAGGCGTAGGCGCGGCCGCAGAGCACCGCGCGCGCACCGAGGCACAGGGCTTTCACGATGTCGGTGCCGCGGCGAATGCCGCCATCCATGAGCACTTCGGTCTGGGTGCCGACGGCCTTCACGACCTCGCGCAGAGCGCGCAGGGACGAGGGAACGCAATCTAACTGGCGGCCTCCGTGATTGGATACGGAGATTGCGGCGGCGCCTTCGTCTACGGCGCGGCGGGCATCTTCGGCGGTGAGCACGCCTTTGATCACGATCGGCCCAGGCCAGAGCCTGCGAATCCATTGGAGATCATCCCATGTGACGGTCGAGGCGGCGAGCGCGGCGGCGACATCGAGCAGCGGCATGGGACCCTTGCCGGGAATCACGACGTTGGCCAGAGAAGGCAGGCCGCCATCCAGCAGGTAGGCGGCGAGCCAACCGGGATGCGCGAGGATGTCGGGCAGGTAAGGCAACTTCTGGAAGACGCTGCCGCTGATCAATTCCCTCATGCCGTTGCGGTAGTCGCGTTCGCGGATGCCGGAGACGGCCGTATCGATGGTGACGACGAGGGCGTAGAAGCCGGCGCGACGGGCGCGGTCGAGGGCGAATTCGGCGGCCTCGCGTCCGCCCATGAGATAGAGCTGATAAAAGACAGGGCCGGTGGAAGCGGCCTTTACGTCCTCGAGCTTGTGGCCGGAGATGGTGGACAAAATGTATGCGGTGCCTGCGTTGCCAGCGGCGCGCGCAGCCGCGACCTCACCTTTGGGATGCATCATCCGGCTGTAACCGACGGGTGCGAGCAGGAAGGGCAGCGCGAGATCGAGACCCAACACCTTCGTTCCGAGGTTGCAATTGGCGAGGGCTACGGCGTGGCGTGGGCGGAAGGTCAGGTCGTCGTACACGCGGCAGTTTTCGCGCAGAGTGATCTCGCCTTCGGCCCCGCCGTCGAGATAGTCAAACACGGCCTTGGGGACGCGCCGCCGCGCCAGCGTGCGCAGATCGGCGATGCAGACGACGCGGGGAGAAGCAACGGAAGCAGTCATTGCGAGCGTTGAATCGGATGCGGAAAACCGTTTGATGGTATCACTGCGCGGGGCTGACGTGAAGGCGTGTGGCGGGAGGGTAGTGCCTCAGTTTGAATTTTCCTTGAACCATAGAAACATTTGCCGGGTTATAGAGCCGAAAAGCGCGATCTGTAGCAGGAAGATAGTGGCAGCTCGCAATCCACCGAACCCGCGAGTGGCAAGCGCGAAAACGAGCAACGAGCTAAGAAAAACGCAAATAAAGCATCCAGCGATGAAAGAAATCAAGTAGAACCATTTCATGCCGCGCTCCCGATTCGCTTTTTGTAAGGACCACGCGGTCTTGGTGCTGGCGCATAACGATCAGCCATCATCACGATTTCTTCCAGACTCCAAACGTGATCACTCAGGCCGCAAGCCATTGCCGGGGTAATCCTCAGCGTCTTGTGGATTCTGGCGAAATTGTAGTACACCGCATGGATCGCGACCATAGCGATGTGATTCTGAATCTTCTTGCTGAAAGCATTGGTTAGCCGAGTGAAGCGCCGCATACCCATTCGCATCGTCAGATTGTGACGTTCCACATAGGACGTGCTGACATACTTGGGATCTGGATCACCGCTCACCGTTTTCATTTCGCACCCGATGCACGTTGCCGGGGAATACCGCGTATCGTTCTCCGCTGGTGCGCCATAGATTTTCTGCAATTGCGCGTAGTCAACATCGGCTCCGAACGCTTCTTCGACTGCCTCTAGATAGGCTCTGTGGCCGTCAGTCGTTATCTGGACGCGGCCACGGATGCGACTCGCGGCGTCTTTCATGAAGTCAATTGCCCAATCTGCGCTGCGACCGCCAACCAAGTAGCTGACGCAGAGCTTCGTGTCAGCGTCCAAACCGGTCCACGTCCAAACGTCTCCCCATCCTTCCGCCTTCTGCTCTAGTGTGACGTTCTTTGCCTTAGCGCCGATGAAGCACCAGATTTCATCGGCCTGGAGGCGGCGCACGCGCACGTTCCGAACGTGCTCATCGTGAAACTGCTCACAGGCCGCACCCAAGTCCACCAGCAGCTTTGTAACGGTGTTGAGTGAAACGTCGGCCATGCGACTGCAAGACCGCAAGCTGTTTCCTTCCACTAACATCCCAAGAATCGTAGCTCTCTGGGCAATTCAAACTGAGGCACTACCGGCGGGAGGCAGGCCGATGCTTTCGCATGGCCTGGTCGCATGGTCCTGCTTCTTGGATGACCCGGCTACCGGCTTGTGGTTCTCTCAATTCTCGGCAGGTATAGACGCGGCTGGGCACGGCCGTTGGGCACTCCCGGAGTGGCAATCGTCACGCAGGGGCCGATCACGCGTCACAGACAAGCGGCCAGAGGAGCGAAACCATTGGTTAGGGAGCGGCGTGGCAAGCATCCCGCCGCAATGGGAGAGCGGTTATGAAGAAAGCGGTTATGTTGGTGGCGTTGGGGATTTTCATGGTTGCGGGCGTGGAGACGGTCTTGGGCCAGGAGAAGTCGGGCATCACGGTAAAAGGGACCGAACTGAATAATGGCGTAGTGGTGGTCACCGTGGTGAAGGCCGGCAAAGAATACGAACTGCAATGCAACCAGGGAGCGCCGGGTTGCGCATCGCTGAAAGGCGGGAAATACGTGCTGGTTGAGCTGCCGAGCAATCACGGCATGTATGACTGCCGGGATGTCGAGGTATACGCAGACCCGGGGGCGGACTCAGAGGCGAACAGGAAAATGGGAGAGTATTGCCTGTCCGAGAAGTAGCCGGCGGGCCTGCGCCTGTCGTGAAGTTAAGTGAGGATCGGCCGAAGTGTAGGCGGAGGAATAGCCGGCATCCCGACGTTGGGCCGCTGTGGGCTGCAGTGTGGATAGAGGGAATGGCCGGGCCGGCCCTTGCGGTGAAATTGGCGTGGCTCGCAAGGTGTCTCGTCGCTAGTTGGCAAATCGCTAGTCGTCAATTGCTGTCAACTCCGCCCCGCGTGACTCGTCGGCGCCATCCAACTGGTCTCATCCGTCCCATACTACGATGTAACTTTTTACGAGACATAGGTATACTCGCCACGCCTCAGTAGTCCCTCTATGAGTTCGAGGGATGCGGCGGTTAGGTTGCGTGTGATGGAAGTTTTGGTGGGCGCGAGGAAGGCGAGACCGAGGCTGGAAGACATGGTCCGCGGTAAGTTGGGTCTATTTATTCTGATTGTTTCCACTTGTGGTCTGCTATTTGCGGCGGAGGGTGCCTACATTGGGCCGGGAGGCGGTGGGGCGTTCTTTGAACCGACGGTGAGCCCGCACGACCCGAACCAGATTCTGGTTGCGTGCGACATGACAAATGGTTACTTCTCCGACAGCGGAGGAAGGTCGTGGCGCAGCTTCAATCTGCGGGGCAGGATACGTTTTTTCGCGTTCGATCCGAAAGATCCGAAAGTTCTTTATGCCAAGAGCGTGGGGCTGTGGCGCAGCGTGGATGCGGGCGTTACGTGGTCGCTGGTGTATCCGGACCCGAAGGAAGTGCGCGGAATCGAAATGCAGGGCGATCATGCCGGCGAAGACCTGATCACGGACCCGAGCCGGCCGCAAATTCAGGCGCTCGCCATCGACCATGGAAATTCAAAAACTATGTATGCGGCGCTCGGCCACAAACGAGCGGCATGGTTCGCTACTTCGACGGATGCGGGAGAAACCTGGAAGGGCGACACGCCCTTGCCCGCAGGAACCCATCGCCTGGTGGTCGATCCTGCGCCTGGAGTTGCGACTCCGGATATTTATGCGCTTGGAACGTCGTCGATGGCGGCGCGACGGCACGGAAAGTGGGTTGAGGTGCGGGCTCCGGCGGGGGCGGAGAGCTTATCGGATCTGAGCGCGGGGTTTTCGGGCGCGCAAGGAGCGAAGCTTTATCTATTGGCAGGCGGGGCGGTGTATGTCTCAGGTGATGCAGGCGCGACCTGGAAGAAATCGCCGCTGCCGGGGGAACCGGAGGTGCGAGCGATTGCCGCCAGCCCCGATCATCCGGAGATCGCGTACGCGTCTTACAAGAATCTGGAAGAGGGCTCGGGCGATAAGAGCCTGACTTATCTTGGCGTGGCGCGCACGGACGATGGCGGCGCGACCTGGAAGTTGGTGCGGAAAGAGAAAGAGGGAGAACACAAGCCGCTCGGGGACGACTGGATTGGGGAGTTTTTCGGCTCGGGATATGCGGCGGCGCCGATTGCGCTGGTGGTGGCTCCAAACCGGCCGATGACGGTTTATTCGACCGATGCGGGGCGGGTTTTGCGGAGCGACGATGGCGGGGTGAACTGGAAAGCAATTTATTCGTCGCGGTTGAACGACGGCAGTTTCGCGGGGACAGGAATGGAAGGCACGAATGCGCATGGCGTGCATTTCGATCCCTTCGATTCCAAAAGAATTTTTGTTTCCTACACTGACATAGGGCTTTTCCGCAGCGAAAACGGAGGCGTGGGGTGGTTGCCGTCCACCGAAGGTGTGCCCCATAACTGGCGCAACACGACTTACTGGATGGTCTTTGACCCGGCAGTGCGCGGGCGCGCGTGGGCGGTGATGAGCAAGATACATGACTTACCGAGGACTAAGATCTTCGATCGCCGGCCGCCATCATCGTTTATTGGTGGCGTAACAATTAGTGACGACGGGGGTAGAACGTGGAGTAAGTCAAGCAATGGAATGCCGCTCACCGCTCCGACTTACATCTTACTTGATCCTACGAGCCCACCGAACGCTCGCGTGCTCTATGTGGCGGCTTGCGGAAGCGGCGTCTATAAGTCGGTGGATGGGGGCAAGAACTGGATATTGAAAAACGGGGGAATTGCGGAGAAGGAGCCGCGGGTGTGGCGAATCATCAGAGATACGTCGGGCGGGCTGTATCTGGTTATTGTGCGCGGGAGGGAAGAGGCGGCGCCGGGCTCGGGCGATGACGGGGCACTGTACTATTCCGGCGATGGGGCCGAGCACTGGAGACGAGTTGCGTTGCCGGAGGCGGTGAATGGGCCGACGGGATTGGCGGTCGATCCGAAAAATGCGGACCGCGTCTATCTGTCAGCGTGGGGCAGATTCACGGAGGGCGGACAGGAGGGCGGGGGGATTTATTTGTCGACGGATCGCGGCACGTCGTGGCGCCACGTGCTGGCTGCGGACGGGCACGTCTTCGATGTAACGGTGGACGAGCACTCGCCCAATGTAATTTATGCGGCGGGTTTCGAATCGTCGGCCTGGAGGTCGAAAGACAGCGGGGTGAGCTGGCAACGAATCGCGGGGTTCAATTTCAAGTGGGGGCAGAGCGTGATTCCGGATCCGGCGGATGCGAGCAAGATTTATATCACCACGTTCGGGGGCGGCTTCTGGCACGGGCCGGCGGAGGGCGAGAAGAGCAAAGCGGATGAGATCATCACGCCGGTGGTGGGGCACGGTGCTGGACGAGGCGCGGCACCGCCGGCGCATTTGCCGTGACGCGTGGTTCGCCGCAGAGGAGATGAGCGCGCACGAGTCGGGCGGAAAAGCGGCGTCAGGCGCGGAATCCCATAGTTTTCGGGCATTTTGGAGTTGGCATAGCACAGGCCCGGCCCTATAATCCTTAAGAACTACGATTGTCGGTAGTCGGCTTCGTGCTGTTCATACCTTTTTGAAGTAAGAGAATCTGATCGATATTCCCCCACGATCCGACCTCATTCTCAAAAGCGACCGGAGGAAAAATCAAATGTCCCGCCCAGGAATGTTTAGTCGGGCGCTGCTTGCGCTCGCTCTTTGCGGCCTCGCGTTGAGTGCGGTGGCCTCTGCCAAGACCAACAAAACCATTGTGACCTACCCATCAGCGTTCGGGGTTTCGGAACGCGTGGGCGATTTGCCGATTGATCTCTCGATGTTTGCGGGGCGGGAAATGCCGGAGCCTCGGCCGAGCCCGTTGGTGCAACATGCCTACCATGGCCCGCAACAGGCCGATCCCGCGCTCCAGACGGAGGCGCTGCCCGAGGTGAGCGCGACCCAGGGCATTAGCTTCGACGGCATCGGGTCGAACGGATGGATTCCTTCGGATTCCAACCTGGCAATCGCTCCCAACTACATTGGCGCAATCGTGAACACGTATCTGGCGATATACAGCAAGACTGGCACACTTCTTTCCGGGCCCACGAACATTCCGACTTTATTCGCTCCCATTGGGGGGCTATGCACGTCGTATATTGTCGATCCGATCGTGTTGTATGACCGCGCAGCCGACCGCTGGGTGGTGGCGGGGATCGGAGACAATTACGCGGGCAGCTATGGGGAGTGTGTTGCGGTGTCGACGACGAACGACCCGACAGCATCGTATAGTCTCTATTTCTATAGCTTCGGCGGTAACCTGAACGACTATGACAAGCTGAGCGTGTGGGCGACGAATAGCAATAGCGCGTATCTGGCGACCTACAACATTTTCGATGGCGGCTCCAGCTTCGCGGGCGCGGACCTTTGCGGCTTCGATCGGACCAAGATGTTAGCCGGAAATTCGTCGGCGGCGATGCTGTGCCAGATGAGTCCCTCCGATGAAGGCAGTTATTTGCCGTCGGAGATGGACGGCCCGACGCCACCGGTGGATGGAACTCCGGGACTGTTCCTGACGTGGCAGAACAACAATCCAGGGCAGTTGTACCTGCGGAAACTGACGCTGAATTTTTCCTCGGGTAAGGCGACGCTTTCCAGTCCAACGACGATCAGCGTGGCCAATGACAATTTGTCGTGCGGGGTTGGATTCGGCACGTGCGTTCCGCAGCCGGGAACGACGCAGCAACTCGACACGCTGGGCGATCGGTTGATGTACCGTTTTGCGATCCGCCACTTTGCCGACCATGATCGGGCGGTGGTGAGCCACGCCGTGGAAAACGGAAGCCAGGTCGCGGTGCGGTGGTATGAACTTTACGATCCCGCGGGCACTGTGACTCTAAACCAGCAAGGAACCTTCGCGCCGGACGCTACGTTCCGCTGGATGTCGAGTGTGGCCGAAGACCAGAGCCAGGACATTGCGCTGGGATACAGCGCTTCCAGCAGCAGCGTTTACCCGGCCGTGCGCTTTACCGGGCGCGTGCCCGGCGATCCGCTCGGAAGCATGGAGACGGAAGCGAGCATTATTGAGGGTGTGGGATCGCAGACGGGTGGTACGTACGCCAACCGTTGGGGCGATTACACCGCGATGCAAGTTGACCCCACTGACGATTGCACCTTCTGGTATGTAGATGAGTATTTGCAAGCGAGCGGGTATTACAACTGGAGCACGCGCATCGGTTCGTTCATCTTTAACGGCTGCGGCGGCGGTGGCGGCGGGGCGGCGATCAGCTTTACACCCACTTCACTGAAGTTTGCCAAGGTTGTGGTGGGTGCGACGTCGGCGGCGAAGAAGCTTACCGTTTCGAACTCCGGGACGGCCACACTTAACATCACGAACCTTGCCACGACTGGCGATTTCGCGCTGGCAACCGTGAAGAAGACGAAGAAGATTACGCCGTGCGCCAATGGGACGGCGTTGTCTCCGGGGGCGAGTTGCGAGATCAAGGTGACATTCACGCCGACGCAAAAGGGAGCGCGGACGGGCGATGTCAACTTTACCGATAACGCGCCCGGCAGCCCGCAGAGCGTCGCTCTGACGGGGACGGGCAAATAAGTTCACACGACGAGCTGAATCAATGGGCGGGGCTTCGGTCCCGCCTTTTTTTCTGCGTTGACGCCGGTCGTTGGGCGCTGGAGCGGAAGCTCCGAACGCGCGAACAGGCGAGCAATCTAGAATGAGGAACAGCATGCCGTCCGATATTCTCACTCCGCCGCCGCCGCCCGCCGATGCGCGGGTCCGGTATGGAGGGGACGAAAGTCACTTTATTGATTTGCGATTGCCGCAGCCGGGCGTGAGTGCGCCGCCGCTGGTGATGAACATTCATGGTGGGTTTTGGCGTGCGCGATATGATCTCGCGCATGCTGGGCACTTTTGCGCGGCTCTCACTGCAAGGGGACTTGCCACGGCGAATGTAGAATACCGGCGCGTGGGGAATGAAGGCGGGGGCTGGCCGGGGACGCTGGAAGATATTCGCAGGGCGTATGAATTTCTTCGGCGAAACGAGGAGCGGCACAACTTCGATGCGACGAAAGTTCTCGTGGTTGGTCACTCGGCGGGAGGGCAGCTTGCGCTGTGCCTGGCGGCTTGCGAGAGCGGAGTGCGGCGGGTGATTGCGCTTGCGGGAGTGTTGGACCTGCGGCGGGCCTATGAACTTCACCTGAGCGACGACGCGGTCGTGGAGTTTTTGGATGGTGCGCCGGGAGCGGTTGCAGCGCGCTACGGCGAGGCCGATCCGATGCAGCTTTCAATTATTGGCGCTCGGCAGGTTCTAATTCATGGAAGCGCGGATGATGTGGTGCCTGTCGACGTCAGCCGCGAGTACGTTGCCGCAAAGCAGAGGCGAACCGGCGTGGAGAAAGAAGATGTGCGGCTGGTCGAGATTGACGCGGCCGATCATTTTTCGCTGATCGATCCGCGAACGGCCGCATGGAATGCTGTGGCGGACGAGGTCTGGCGAATCTTTGCGGATGTTTGAATGAAGCGATTTGTTATTGAAGCGCGGCTAGAAAGTGCTGAGCGAAGCGGTGAACGTCGAGGTAAGAGTTGTAAAGCGGGACGGCGGCAACGCGGAAGGTGTCGGGTTCGCGCCAGTCGCCGATAGTTCCTTCGGCGGTTAATCGGTCGCACAGGGCGCGACCGTGATGGGGCAATTTGATCGATAGTTGCGCGCCGCGGCGTTCCGGGTCCGACGGCGTGACGATGGCGAATTTTGGCGAAGCGTTTTCGCGAAGAAGGAACTCCAGGTAGGCGGTGAGGAGTTTGCTCTTGGCGCGCAGGCGCTCCATCGTGGCCTCGGAGAAAATTTCCATCGAAGCGCGCAGGGGCGCGAGCGCCAGGATCGGAGGATTACTGAGCTGCCAGCCCTCCGCGCCCGGCATTGGATGAAAGTCCGGACCCATCTTGAAGCGAGTCTTCTCATCGTGGCCCCACCAACCGGCGAAGCGCGGCATAGCGTTGGCTTGCGCGTGACGCTCATGCACGAAGCAGCCAGCGACGCAGCCTGGGCCGCCGTTCAAATACTTGTAGCTGCACCAGACCGCGAAATCTGGTCCCCAATCGTGAAGGCGGAGCGGAATGTTGCCGGCGGCGTGCGCGAGATCGAACGCGACCACGCAGCCCTGGCGATGGCCGGCCTTCGTGATCTCTGCCATGTCGAAAGCCTGGCCGGTGGCATAGTTCACGCCGCCCAGCAGAATGAGCGCGATTGCATCGCCGTGGAGTTCGATCGAGGATTCGATATCTTCTTCACGCAGGCAGGCTTCGCCGTCGCGAGGCGATAGCTCGATGAGCGATGATTGGGGATCGAAGCCGTGAAACCGGATCTGCGAGTGTACCGCGTATTGATCCGAGGGGAAGGCACCACGCTCGATCAAAATCTTGTGCCGCTGCGAAGTGGGGCGGTAAAAGGACGCCATCATCAGATGGAGATTAACCGTGAGTGAATTCATCACAACGACTTCGTTGGGTTGCGCGCCCACGAGGTCGGCGGTCTGCTGGGTTAGCAGACGGTGGTAGGGCATCCAGGGATTTTTCGCGTGAAAGTGGCCTTCGACGCCGAGTTTCGCCCAGTCCCGTAGTTCCTGCTCGAGATAGGAGCGAGCTGTTTTGGGTTGCAGTCCGAGGGAATGGCCGCAGAGATAGATACACTCGCTGCCGTTCGCTGCGGTGGGAATGTAAAAGCGCTCTTGAAAATGGGCGAGCGGATCGCGAGCGTCCATCGCGGCGGCGAAATCCTCGGAGGTTTGAAAAGAAGTGGTGCTCACGAATGCTCCAGAGGAGTGAGACTGGTGCGCACGAGTTGGTCAGCTCTTTCCCAGTCGAGTTCTTCGATTCGCTCGATGCCATCGCAAAGCGCCGCCAACATCTCGTCTTGCACGCGGCCGCGGTTCAGGGCGGTCGAATACGGGATGCGGTGAAAGGTGACCATGGAATACTTGGGAACAAAAAGCTGTGGGTACTTGGCCTCGAGTGCAAGCTCAACTTTCTTGCGGAAGAGAAAACGCGGATCGGCGACGCGATCCCGCATTTCTACAAAGTTTTCGACGGCCAGATCGGCGATGGCGTCGGTGTTTACTTTTCTCGCGACTTCAAACTCGCGAAAAACCGTTTTCCAATCCGCGCCGTGCTGGTCCAGCAACTCAAGCAAGGTGGTGCAGTCCTCGAAACCGCAGTTGATTCCCTGACCGAAGAACGGAACGATGGCGTGAGCGGCGTCGCCCAAAAGGAGCGCCTGGCCGCCGAAGTGCCAGGGCGAGCATTTAATGGTCACCATCGCGCCGGTTGGATTGGCAAAGAAGTCATTGGCCAAGTTTGGCATTAGCGGAACCGCGTCGGGAAAGCGCGATCGGAAAAACTCATCCAGCGCAGAGGGCGTGGTCAGGCGCTCAAAGCTGTCCGGCCCCCCGAAGGGTAGAAATAGGATGCAAGCAAACGTGGCGTCCATATTGGGGAGCGCGATGAGCATGTAGTTTCCGCGAGGCCAGATGTGAAGGGCATTCGTCTCGAGCGCGTGCTTCCCGGCAGGCCCCGGCGGAATGGCGAGTTCCTTGTATCCGTAGTCAAGGAATTGCTGAGAAAAATTGAAGCGGTTGAGCTTGAGCATCTCATTGCGAATTGCCGAGGCTGAGCCGTCGCAACCAATGACGACGGCGCAGTCAACGGGGCGTTCGTCGCAGGATGTTTCGTCGCGCAATTGCAGCGTCCCGGTTTTGAAATCGATTCCCGCGCATCGTTGCTGGAAGTGGATTGCGACGCCCTGCGACTGCGCGGCATTCATTAGGGCAATGTTCAACTCGGCGCGCGAAATGGAATTGATGACTTCGGATTCGTTTTTTCCGTAGGGCTGAAAGGTCAGCTCGGAGGTCACCGAGTGCATCATGCGACCCTTCATAGGGATGATGATTTTCTGCATCGCATCCCACAGCCCAACTTTTTTGAGGGCGTGAATGCCGCGAGTGGAAAGGGCGAGGTTGATGGAGCGGCCGGCGCTCATGCGCACGCGGCGCATATCGGGACGGCGCTCGTAGATCTCGACCTGAAAGCCGCGCTGCACCAGGCCGAGAGCGAGGAGCGGCCCATTCAGCCCGGCGCCGATCAGCGTGATGGTTTGGCGAGTCGAGGTCATGGAAGAGAGATTGAGGGTTGCATCGGCATCGGCTATTCGGTCAGCAGCGTGCGCGCCTCCCAGAGTTCCGGGAAAAATTTCTTGTCGAGCGTGTGCTTCAGGTAGGAGGAGCCGGTACTGCCGCCAGTTCCCATGCGCGCACCAATGATGCGCTCTACGAGTTGAATATGACGAAGCCTCCAGCTCACAACGAGTTCGTCGAATTCGGTCAGGCGCTCGCAGACATCAATCCAGTCGCGGCTTCGGTGCTCATCGCGATACAAGGAGAGAACGGCGCGGGCGCGGGCGCCAGAGCGCTCCGACCCGGTCGCGTTGTCATCTACGCGCAGCTTGCCGATGGCGCGCAATGCCTCGAAGAAAACATCGGGAAGGGACGGTTCGCGCAATCGACGTTCCAGTTGCGCATGGGCTTCGGGCGTGGGCCGGTGATAGCGCAGCATCTGCTCGTCTTTTAGTCCGCAGAGGAATTCGATTTCGCGAAACTGTTCGGACTGGAAGCCGCTGGCGGGTTCGAGCTTGCCGCGAAAGGCGAGAAAGTGCGTGGGCAGCATGGTTTCGAGGATGGTGAATTGCTCGACCAGTACGCGGGTTATTTCGGTGCAACGCCGAAGCAGGCGCGCGGCTTCGTAGACTTCATCGTGCGAATCGGGATTCGCGCCCGCTCCGCGCAAATTTTCGACCACAGCATCCAGATCGTGCAGAAGTTCCTTGAACCACAACTCATAGGTCTGGTGGACAATGATGAAGAGCAGTTCGTCGTGATGCTGCGGCGAGGACTGCGGCTGTTGGAGGGCGAGGAGCTGCGGGACTTTGAGATAGGAACTGTAGGTGAGTTGCTCGCCGTGGGGAACAAGCGGAGTTTTGATTTCCGGCGTTGTTTGGCGATCCGTCGCGTCAGACTCAACTTGCAGCCCGAGAAATTGCGCGGCATTTGCGCCGAGCAGACGATTTTTCGTCGTCGTCGCCAATTGGCTCGATTTTATTAGTGCGCCGACGCTGTGCTCGCCAAGCGGAAACGGATAGTCGGAGCCCAGCATGACCTGCTCTGCACCCATTGTGTCCACAAGAAACTGAAGGGCGTGCTCGTCAAATACCGCGGAGTCTACAGAGAACCGCTTCAAGTACTGATTTGGCGGCACCGCACAGATGCCGCGGGCGACGGGATGATGATTCCAGGCGTTCATCAGACGCCCGAGGAGAAATGCAAAGCTGCCGCCACCGTGCGCGAAGCAGATGCGCAGGTCTGCCGGCAGTTTGTCGAAGGCGCCGCCCAATATCATGGCAACGATGCCCAGCTGAGTTTCGGCGGGCATGCCGACGGTCCAGGGCGTCATGTACTTCGGCATGCGCGATTGCGCGAGCATATCCCACGGATGCACGAGCACGGCGGCGCCTTCGTCGGCGCAATGATGCAGGAAGGTCACGATGCCGGGATCGTCGAGATTTTTTTCTCCCACGTGATTGCCGATCTGCACGCCGAGATGGCCGGCGCGCATGCACCGGCTCAACTCTTTGCAGGCGGCGTCGGGATCTTGCAGAGGAACCTGGCAGAGCGACTTCAGCCGCCCGTTACCGCGGGAGCAAAGCTCAAGCGCGGCATCGTTGAACAATTGCGCGCAATCGAGAGCATGCTCGACCGGGCGCTCATAGGCAAAAAGCACGGGCGTGGCCGAGATGATTTGCATATCGACGGCGTCCCGATCCATGTCGTGAAGCCGCACCTCCGGGTCCCAGCAGGCAGAGGTAATGTGGCGGAAGAATCGATTGCCCACCATGATCTCGGCTTTGCCGGGCTCCGTGTGCTTGATCCAGGGCCAGTCGGGAGTTCCGAAGCGGGCCGCGAGGTCGGGCCAGGTGCGCGGAAAGAAGTGGTTGTGAATATCGATGACAGGCATTTTTTTCTGACCGGCCTTTTTCACGGCTATTGTTTGCCGGGATGAATCGTGCCGCAGTGTTTACACTTGCGCAAATTTTCGTTGCCATAGAACGCATCAAATAGGGGCGGCAGGTCGCGGACAATACTTTTCAGTTTTACCTCCGCACGATGCACGAGTTGATGACAGTTCGGGCAATACCACTCGAAGCCATCCATAACGCCCTCGGGGCGAGGCATTTCGACGACCATGCCGATGCTGCCGGCGCCGCGCTGCGGCGAATGGCGCACGTGTCTGGGCAGAAGAAAAACTTCACCTTCGTTTATGGGAAGCTCGATGGGAGGCTGGCCAGGGATTTCAATAAGGCGCAGGAAGATGTTGCCCTTCAGTTGATAAAAAAATTCTTCGGTGGGATCGTCATGAAAATCGCGGCGCTGGTTGGGGCCGCCAACCACCGTCACCATCATCTCGCCGTCTTCCCAGACTTGAGCGTTGCCGACCGGAGGCTTGAGTTTGTCTTTATTCTCTTCAATCCAGCGCTGAAAATTGAAGGCCTTTAATTGTCTGATCGACGGCATAGCGGCTCCTAGAGTTGCAGCTTGTAGGCGACGGCACGAATTTCGATGAGCAGATGCGGATGCGGCAACTGATGCACGGCGACGGTGGTGCGAGCGGGGCCTTCGTAGGTGAAGTATTCGCCGTAGACTTCGTTATATCCGGCAAAATCGTTCATGTTGACGAGGTATGAAGTGATTTCGACCACGTGCTCGAGGCCTGCACCGGCGCTTTGCAGAATGTCGCGGATGTTTTCGATTACGGCCCGAGTCTGGGCGCGAATGTCGAGATGCGTTGTCCCGAATTCGTCGACCTCGGCGCCCGCGATGGTGTTGTCGGCGCGGCGCGAACTTGTGCCCGAGACGAAGAGGAAATCGCCGGCCCGCTTGAAATGCGGATACTTGCCGCGCGGGCGCGCCTTCGTCTCGATGACTTTGCTCTCGACGGTCCCCATTTTGCTTTCCCCACAGAACTGCGAATCGGACTTACTGCTTAATTCGATGTTTTTAAATCCGATGTCAAAGACGAACACAGATATTGTTAAGTTCGGAATAGAAGTTGAGGGAGTGAATACCGCCCTCGCGTCCGATTCCCGATAGGCCTGCGCCGCCGAACGGCGTACGCAGGTCTCGCAAAAACCAGCAATTCACCCAGGTAATCCCCACGTTCATCTGCTGCGCGACATGGTGTCCGCGTTTCAGACTCGTCGTCCAGATCGAGGCGGCGAGGCCGTACTTTGTGTCGTTGGCCATGTTGATCGCTTCCTCGTCAGTGTCGAAGGGAGCGATATGGCATACCGGCCCGAAAATTTCTTCCTTTACACAACGCGCCGACTCGGCCAGTCCAGTATAGATGGTGGGCTGCACGTAGAAGCCCTGGGCGAGCGGGCCGTCGAGTTGAGGAATGCCGCCTCCGAAGACTGCTGTAGCGCCTTCTTCGCGGGCCAGGCGATAGTACGACAAAACTTTTTCGCGATGTGCGGACGAGATCAGCGGGCCAAAGTTTGTGGTGTTCTCCATGGGCGATCCGATGCGCAGGTCTTGCGATTTGCGGGCGAGGGCCTCGACGAAGCGGTCGAAGATTGGGCGCTGCACATACACTCGCTCCATGCAGAGACAAATCTGGCCGGAGTTGAGGAAAACGGCGTCACTGATCCCGGCGACCGCATCATCGAAGTCGCAATCGGCAAAGACGATGGCCGCGTTTTTGCCGCCGAGCTCAAAGGAGACGGGCTTGAGCGACGCGGCGACCGACTTCATGATGGCGCCGCCGGTTTGCGACTCGCCGGTGAAGGTCACGGCGTTCACGTCCGGATGCTGGGTGAGAAACTCGCCAGCCGAGTTCGGGCCAAAGCCGTGCACAACGTTGTAAACTCCGCTGGGAATGCCAGCCTGCTGCATGGTTTCGGCGAGCAGGGTCGCGGTCGCGGGGGTTTCTTCGGAAGGCTTGACGACCACCGTGTTGCCGCAGGCGAGCGCGGGCGCGACCTTCCAGGTGAGCAATAGGAGAGGAAGATTCCAGGGAGTGATGATTCCGACCACGCCAAGGGGCTTGCGCACGGCGTAGTTGAGAGCGGTATTGCCGTCGGGAGTCTCGGACTGAAACGATTCGAGGCCGGTGGTCTTGATGAGGTCGGCGAAGACGCGGAAATTGGCGGCCGCGCGGGGGACATCGAGCCGCGAGGCCAGCGTGATGGGCTTGCCGGTGTCGGCGACCTCGGCCGCCACGAAGCAGTCAAAGCGCGACTCGATGGCGTCAGCGACTTTGAGCAAGCGCGCGGCGCGCTCGCGGACGGTGAGTCGGCCCCACCCGCCGCGCAAAGCCTTGCGGGCCGCCCGCACTGCAGCATCGACTAAATACTGGTCCGCCTCCGAGACGTGGGCAATTACGCTGCCGTCGGCCGGGTTGACGTCGGCGAAGTCCTGCTTACCGCGGACAAAGTTTCCGTCGATGTAATTCTGAATTGACTTCACTGAGCGCGGAACCCCGCCGCATTCTAACCGCACTGGATGCGCGATGGCAACGCAGGCGCGGTTGAAAATCGTTAGCGCGCCGGTGCGGGTTGCGGAGCCGGTTGCGGAGCCGATGCGCCCGGATTTGAGAAGTTCACCTTCGGAACTTCACGCGATGTGGGCGTGGCTTCGAAGTAGGCTTCGTTGGGCTTGAATCCGGCGAATCCCGCGAAAACGCTGTTGGGGAATTGCTGAACGTAGGTGTTGTAGTCGCGCAGCGTGTCGTTGTAGCGCTTGCGCTCAACCGCGATGCGATTCTCGGTGCCCGCGAGTTCATCCTGGAGGCGCAGGAAATTCTCGTTGGACTTCAATTGCGGATAGTTTTCGACAACCACCAGCAGGCGTCCGAGCGCGCCATCGAGTTGACCGTTGGCAGCGATTTTTTCCTGCGGCGTACCCGCGGAAAGCAGGGCGGAGCGCGCCTTTGCGATATCGCCGAAGACGACGACCTCCTGCTGGGCGTAGCCTTTGACGGTCTCGACCAGATTGGGGATGAGGTCGGCGCGGCGCTGCAGCACGATGTCGACTTGCGACCAGGCCGCCTTCACCGACTCGTTCTTGGCGACGAGCGTATTTTTCACGCTGACGTACTGGCCGAAAATCAACAAGCCGCCGAGCAAGAGAATTACGACGATTACTACGATGGCGATCAGAGCTTTGCCCATGAAACCCTCCTGAAAAAGACGTTCGCGGACTTTATGAAGAGGCCGCGGTACCCGAGTCCAGCATTCTATCAACTGCCGCGGTCACCTGCTCCAGCGCGGACAGATAGCGCGCAAAAACGTCCACCACATCGAAGTGTTTGCGGTTGGATTTCCGCTCTCTGACGTCGAGCACGTGGAGAATGCCCGAGGCGTCGAAGGCAACTTGTTTTGCCAACGCCTGCACCGCCTCGCGTTTTGCAACCGGGGCGGGTTGGCCAAGCACAATGAGAGCGTGGCGGAAGAGCGTGGCGAACGACGAAACCGAGCGCAGCAACACTTCCCACAGGCGCGAGTCATTGCCGGAGGCGAGGACCGCGTGCTGGCGCAGGAGCGCGAGTTTTTCGCGCAGTTCATACTCGACCTGCAAACGGTGCAGGTTTGCCGGAATCGACAGGCCTTGCAGAACATCCTCGCCGAAAAGAATGCGATGGTGCCGTTGCATATCGATGAGTTCGATAGTGAACACGTCGGTGGAACGGACGATCTCATCGCGAGTCATGAAGAGCGGAGGCGGCTGTTTCTGCGCGTTCCACCACTTGAGGGCGGGAGCAAACGCCTGCAATGCGGCGAAGGAGCTGTCGCGAATGACGCAGAACAGATTGACGTTCGAGAATTCGGGATGAAAATCGCCGGCGACGGCGGATCCGTACAGGATCACGCTCTCCAGGTTCGCTCCGGCCGCCGAGCGCAGCCGACTGACAAATTCGTCGATCTTTTTCTTGGGAAGCATATTTTCGGGAAGCATTTTTTCTGAAGCCATTTCGTCCTCGCTGTCTACCAACTGCTGCTGGCGCCGCCGCCACCGGAACTGCCGCCGCCGAATCCGCCAAAGCCGCCGCCACCGCCAAAGCCGCCGCCACCGCCGAATCCGCCGCCGCGGCCGCCACCGCCAAACATTCCAGAAAAGAGCATCCAGAAAAGCACGCTGCGAAGGGGAGTAAAGAGAACAATGAGGATGACGATAATCACCAGCACAATTCCGCCGAGCGAGATGCCTCCGCCTGGCCTCTCGACCGGTGCCTGTGACGGCGGTGCCATTTGCGGGGTGGTGACTTGGACGCCGGCGTCCTGGGCGATGACGTCCGCGATCCGCGAAGTGACGAGCAGGAGGGCCTGGCTATAGTTGCCGGCGCGCATGAGTGGGATCGCTTCGCGCTGAAATCCGCCGACCTTGCCGTCGGGCAGGATGGGCTCGAGCCCGTAGCCAACCTCGACGCGGGCGCGGTGATCGTCGATGGCATACAGAATCAGAACGCCGCGGTTGGTGGACTTGCTGCCTACTCCCCACTGATGGAAGAGGTCGACGGCGTAGCTTTCGACATCGGAGCCATCGAGCGTGTGAATGGTGACGACGGCGATCTGGGCGTGCGCCTTCTGGTCGATTTCGCGGCAGATGTTGTCCATCTGCGCGATGGTGTTCTGGTCCAGAACGTGAGCGAAATCGTTGACGTAATCGGTGGCTTTGAGCTGAGTGATGGGTTCGGCCTGCGCTGGCGGGACGAGTAGAAGAGCACAGGCCACAAACAGACACCATTTTGTGCGCGAACGCATGGGAAGCAAAATTGTACAGGAGGCTGTGACCAAGGCGGGTTAGTTCAGCGGCAGATCTTGCCGGTGGTCCGGTGAGCTTTTGCCGAGTTGAGGGGCAGCGAGGAGGCGATCGGTTCGCCGTGCGTGGAAGGCGACGGTTCCTGGGCCGCGTGCTTGCCGCGCGGAAGGCTGATTTGCTCACGCTCGCGGCTTTGGGCACAAAGCTGCTGGTGTTCATTGGTTTGCCTTTCTTGGCTCTGGGGCAATGGAAGGCCAGTTGCAGTTTGTTTTCGGAGCCGATTGCGATTGGCTTTTAGTTCAGTGCGGAACCCTGTACGTTCGTGACACAGCGCGCCCTAAGCAGTTCGGGCGGTGTGCCCGATGTAACTAAACAGTGATTCGTTTTAGCAGCTGTGTATATCCGTGAGTTCGGAGGGAACGATGGCAACCCAAGCTATTTCCGGCAGTTCGCTGTATCAAGAGATCCAGGCTTTCTATCAGACGCGCGGTTCCGACCTGAAACAACTCGGCAGCGCGCTCCAGTCGGGCGACGCGAATTCTGCGCAACAGATTTTTAACTCGCTTGTGAATCTGGGCCAAAGTGGTCCATTCAGTGATGCCGCCCCGTTTGCGAAGTCCGACCGGGAGACGGCGTTCCAGACCATAGGAACGGACTTGCAAGCGGGCGATTTGGCGGGAGCGCAGAGCGCGTTTGCGACGCTAGAGAACGAGATTAAGGGCAACACGGCCGCATCTGGGTTGACGCAGGCTGCGGATACGGTGGACATTAGCGGCACAAGTTCGGCGAGCGGAAACCAGGCGACTGAGGCCACGGGTTCCATCTACCAGCAACTTCAGGCCTTCCGGCAAGAGCGAAAGGCGGATATTTCGCAACTAGCGAGCGATCTGCAATCGGGCGATGTGGCGGGAGCGCAAAGTGACTACACAGCCTTGCAGCAACTGGGGCAAACTGGCCCGTTCAAGGATGGTGGACCGTTTGGCAAAGCGAACCGGGAGCAGGACTTTACTGCGATTGGGCAGGCGCTGCAATCCGGAGACCTGGCCGGGGCGCAACAGGCCTTTCAGACGTTAGAGCAGACCTTTGGAAGCCAGGGGCATCAGCCGGTGCCGCCGGTCCAAGAAGGCGGAGCAATCACTGCGCCGCCAGTCGTGGTGGCGCATCAGCCGGTGCCACCGGTCAGCGATACTTCCGCAACCGTGGACGTATTCAGTTGAGTCAAGTCGAGCCGCTTACCTGGAAACACAACCGAGTCCCAGGTAGAGAGAAGGTCTTGCAGCCGAGCGCCGCCTCCCCGTCGCTCGTGCGCTATCCTCGAGCGGTCAGCACCGGACAGCGCGCTTCCGAGACAACCCGATACGCCGTGGTGCCAAAATGGCGGTCGGCGCGATCCAGGGAGCCCGCGCCGCGCACCCCCATAACGATCAGGTCGATGGCGGCATCAGCAGCGACTTTGAGAATGCATTCCGCCGGCGATCCGAATTCCACCCGGAATTCCTGTTGCAAACCGGGCGGCGCGGAGACCAGTTCCCGCAATCGCTGAATAAAGAACTGTTCGAATCGTGTAAGGGTTTGTGGATCTTCGGCGACGTTGGATACCACGTGAACCGTGATCAGACGGGCCGCGAACCTGTGCGCCAAAGAGAAAGCGCAATTCATGGCGCGCACACAATCAGTTGAGAAATCGGCTGCGAACAGGATGTTTCGAGGCCGGCGCTCAGGCACGAACTCGTGGCTTTGCGGGCCCACGGTCAGAACTGGGCGCTGTGCCAATCGGAGAGTTTCTTCAGCGACGGCCCCCATCAGCAACTTCTGCACTCCACAACGGCCATGTGTTCCGAGAGCGACTACGTCAATGCTGTACTTTGCGGCGGCCGCTTTAAGCGTTTCCCAAATTTCCCCTTCTTCCAGAAGAACCTCGTGTGGGACGCTACCGAAAGATGTTTCGTTCACCAATTCGTCCATTCGTTTCCGCGCGTAGGTTTTAATGCGCTCTCCGATTTCCGATAGCAACGCCGGGGGCAAGAACTCGAACATTTCCGGGGAGATCACATGTGCGATGTAAACCTTCCCGCTATACTGCGCCGCCAATGCGACCGCATAGGGTAGAGCCAATTCGGATGAAGTCGAGAAATCGGTCACGAATAAAACGTTGCCAAACTGGATTTCACCGGCTGCAAGGAGGCTATCCATAGTGTGCCTGCCGTCAACTATACGCCCGGTCTGGCCGTGGTTGGAATGCCGCGCAGATTCCATCGTGGAGGAGATTCTAACCGACGCGTAGCGGCTCAAGTTCGACGCGCTGAGGAAACTTGCGTTACAGTCCAACTTGGGCGGGAACGTCCTGAGAACGGTGGCCACAGCGAATTTTGACTCTTAGGTGGATGCGCGATGCTGAGCATTAAAAGAATCTTTTGCCGGTTGATATCCCGATCACTTCACTGGGCGTGATTCATCACGCTGCGACGTTGGCTCGCCATTTCCGTTCTGAGATCGTGATGTTGCACGTTGTGACGGCTGAGAGCCACGCTGCCGGCGTGCCGGAGATTAGCGGCGAGATCGATGGTTGGGATCTGCTTGCAGAGATTACTAAAGAGGCCAAGAGCCTGGAGCCGTCTTCCGGGTCCGTGCTAGACGGTATTGCCATCCGGGGCGTCTTGTTAAAAGGTAACCCGGCCCGGGCAATTGTACAGATGGCTCAGGTGGAAAGCGCCGACCTGATTATGATGCCTTCTCATGGCTCCGTGTTCGAGCAGTTTCTTCTGGGCTCAGTAACGGCAAGAGTATTACACGGGAGCGAGTGTCCAGTTTGGACCGGCGCTCACGTCGAAAAACTGCCCGTGCGGGAATTTCCCATTCGCAACGTACTCTGCGCGATCGACCTTGGCCCCAATAGTCGCAAAGCCGCGTCGTGGGCCGCGCAAATGGCCGCCGAATTCGGTGCTCGTCTTACGCTCGTCCACGTCACGGCCTCGGTAGAGCTATGGGGACCTGGCGGCACCTACGTCGATCCAAGATTGAAACAGGAACTGGTCGGCGATGCTTCTCAGCATCTCCAGGAGCTTCAGCAGGAGATGGGCATTAACGCCGACGTATTAGTCGGTAGTGGTGACGTGCCAAAGGTGCTGAGCCAAGCTTCGCAGCGGACGAAAGCGGATTTGCTGGTAACCGGCTGCTACCCTTATGGTGGCAACCTGCTGATCCACGGCTACGCAATTATTTGTGCGGTGCAGATTCCAGTTTTGAGCGTGTAATTGCAAGCCGGTTGCGCAAGGGCCGAGAGAATCGAACAGCAACCTTCCGCGCGCACGGATAAGAGACTGGCGTGAACGTCGACGCAACGATACTACTGAGCCGAACGTACCGCCTCCGCTGTACTCGCCGTTTCAATTCCTCACGGTCAATACGGAGCAACTGGCGCCGCACACTACCTCATACGCCGTAGCCCACGGCAGATGGGTCTTTGCGTCGATGTGGCCCGAGCGGTGCAAACCCAAAATGATCGCATCGGCTTTGAGGTTACTGGCCGTCTGCAAGATCTTTTCACTCGGCGAACCGAACTCGACTAAGTACGCCGGTTCGGCGGCCAGTTTGGCGCTCTGAGACACCAACTCCGCAAGCCGCCGCAAGCTTGTCATCCGGGCGTTCTCTCGCGTCTGCATAACATCACCGGCCGTGGGACGGTTCACGCCCTCCGGTGTTGGGGCCGCAGCGAGAACGTGGAGCAAAACGAGTTTCGTTCCAAAGTGATTGGCGGACGAGATCGCATAGGGCAGAGCGCGTAGCGAGGGTTCACCGAAGTCCGTGGCGAACAAGAACGGCCGAATGGCTCGGCTACCATCGACCGGGGAATCCTGCAAAGAACCCGGACCCACGGTTAGAACCAGGCATTCCGAGTGTCGAAAGATGTGTTCCGCCACCGAGCCGAGGAGTAGCTTTCCCAAACCTCGTCGAGCGTGTGTGCCGATGACGACCAGTTCTACTTGCTCTTGCCGGACTACTTTTTCCAGCTCTTCCCAAACATTGCCCTGGCAGACGATGATCTCATGGCGCAGACTGGCCAGCGCTCCACTCTGAAGAAGTCGGGCCTCCAATTGACGGGCATCTCTCCAAACGATCTCGGTGACCGTATTTACGGCCTCTGGACCTGCGAGCGTGAAGCCGATTGAGGAGACCACGTGCGCCAGGTAAAGCTTCGCCCCATAGTGGCGGGCAATGGCCAGAGCATGGCGGAGGGCTTTTTCCGATGCTTCCGAGAAATCGGTTGCAATCAGGACCGACTTCAGTTGAAGGTCTCCAGTCGCTGAGACGAGTGACATGCGAACCTCCTCCAGCGCTGCGCCAGGACAAGCGCCTGCGTCTCTCAAGCAAACGCCCCAATTATCGTAATGCAGTTCTGGCACCATCAACAAACGCTTCTACTCGTCCAGTCGATGGGTGACACTTTTCATTCCCTTCGTGGAGATGAGTTCTGGCGCCGAGACTGTTGCGGGGTCAGGTTGCAGAGCGCCTGAGGGCAAAGGCGCTCAGCACGACGAGATCGCGAAAGCTGTGAATTACAATACATACATTCAGCCCTGAGTCGCAGTCTCTGCACAGGAGGACGATACGGACGACGGAGCTTGGCAGGGTGCTGGTTAGATTCGAGCATTCCTGCGAGATCGGTTGCGCCACAGTTAGTGCACTTTAATCCCGACTCTTATGCGCTCAACGTACTCTCGGATGTTCGCCGCGGCGGCGACGCTTTTCCTGGTAGTGGGGGCGGGCATTGGTCAAAACACAACGCGAATCACGGACACGGTGCAGTGGCGGGCGGGTTCATGTTTGTGGGGACTTTAAGTTTTGAGGCGTGAACAAAAAACCCTCTCCCCAGTAATACGGGGAGAGGGCCGGTGCAGTCTAAACGTGTTTTAGTCGTCGTCTCCGTCACGAGCAGGAGCAGCATTGTTGAACTCGCTCGCGGGCCGAACCGTATCCTCGCCGGGGTAGGGGCGAGTAAAGCCGGTGGCTTCGTACCAGTTGAGGTGGTTAACCGTGTCCGGGTCTTCCGAGTCTGGCTTTTGGTACTTGCCAGCGAAGATCTCCGCCTTCTTTGCCATCCACCCAGCCCGCAGAGCCTGAACCTTCGGGCTCTCTTTCACCGTGGACTGCGGCTTAGACTGAGCCCTTGACGCAGAACACGACGGCGGGAGGGTCTGAGTTGGAGTCTGGCTATTGCCCGTGTTCAGCGCGTAGGCGGCTGGCACGTAGTTCCACGGCAGGAAGTTGCTTGCCGGGGGGCTATCCAGGAAGAGCGTGCTCATCGGCGAGGCCACGAGGTCATTCTGGTTCATGGGCTTGATGCCGAGGATCTGCTCGATGGTGCGGGTCAAGTTGACCTGCGTGTAGAAGGTGCTGTCTACGTACGGTGCGTCCCCGGTACTCTGGATGACGTAGGGGCTGATGACATAGCCAGGGCTGCGGTGACCATCGACGTGGTCGACGCCGTTCTGCGCGTCGTCTTCCTCCACAAAGATCGCCGAAGTCGCCCAAGCAGGGCTGTTGCTGATGGCCGCGACGTAGCGCCCAAGGGCCAGGTCGTTATCGGACTGCCCGGCTTGCCCGGTAACCGGGCCGCCGGTATGGTCGGAACTGATCCACATGAATTCCAACTGAGGCAACGTTCCCTTCGCCACGTCATTCTGGAAGTCTTCATTCCAGACGTCAAAGCGGAACTGGTCGGGGATGCCCAAGTCGAACTGCGGATAGTTCTGGACCGTGTTGTTAATCAGGTTCGGGAGCGGGGAGTACGAGGAGACCGTGTTGAAGTTATAAAGCTGGGGTTCGTTGCCAGCCTCGTAACAGGTTATGTCGTTGTAGAAATCGATCCACAGCGGCTCTGCGGTCGAGCCGTTCGGCTGGTTGAACAAGTTGTATTCGATGTACTCGCCGTAGTTCTTAAACGAGACGTGGGCGGTTGCTGCCGTGTCCCACAAGTGCCCGACCTTCTGGTAGGCAAGCGCTTCGCCTCCGTTGGACGGGTAGTCGCGGAGCCAATCCGGCGACTGCACGTCGTCGGAGTAAGGAGCCATGGCCTGCGTGATCCAGTTGTGACCGTCCGCCGACTGGCGGCTCGGGTCGTAGAAGTTATCCAACAGCGGGAAGCGCTGCACTAGCGCGTGCGCATTCGGCGTGATCGGCGTGCCGCCGGCTGCGGCGCCGTCGCCGAAGACTGCCAGGGAAGCGTCGCCGTTGCCGGCGGCCACGTCGCCCAGGATCTGATCGTAGGTGCGGTTTTCACGGATGATCACGAAAACGTGCTTGATCAGCGAAGGACTGCCGATCTTGGCTGGGATTGCGACCGGCGCGGCCTTCGGGCTGCCACCGGATGCAGACCTGATATTTTGCGTGAGATCCCAGTGGTTGTTGTATAGAACCTGCGTCGTCATCGCCGGCAGGCTTAAGCTCGCAATGGGAATGATGCTCACGGTGCCGAGGTCCTGGTGCGTGTTGAAGTCGCTCACGCCCCAATATGTAGCGTATGAATTTTCGAACGTCTTCTGCGGAGGCGGCGCTACGCCGTAGCCGTCAGTGCCCAGGCCTTTGTCGTTGGCAACCAGCAACTCACCGTCAGTCCAGTCGAACACGACTGAGCTCGGCGCATAGCCGGTCGGGATCAGGCCCAAAACAACTTGGGTGTTCAGGTCGATCACGGCAATGGCGTTCGCATTATAGAGCGCCACGTAGGCGTTGTTTGAATTATCGACGGCGATCGCGTTTGGACCCACGCCAGTCACGAGTCCGCCGGGCACTGTAACCCCCAGCCCACCCAGGAAGGCGTCAAGCTTAATCGTCGACGACACCGTATTGGCGTTCGTGTTGATCACCGAGATCGTGTCGTCATAGGCATTCGTGACCAACAGGTTCGTGCCCCAAAAGGCCATGCCCGTCGGGTGCAGACCGACCGTGATGGTCTTGGTGACTTTGAACGTAGACAGGTTCACGACGGAAATGGTGCCCTCGCTCGTCGCGCCAGTCGGATAGACGGCGACGACCGGCGTGCCGTTCGAGTATTCCTGGAAGCTGTTCGCCCCAGGAACCTTTCCAGCCTCGTTGGCAACGTAGGCGTAAGTGCCGGCGTTGTTGATCACGATGTTGTTCGGGACCTGACCGACGCGGAGCTCCGGACCTTCCACCGGCTTCGGCTGCGTCAGGTCGATCTTGGTCAGCGTGTCGTTGTTGTCCAGCACCACGTAGGCGGTATTGCCATTCGGCGTGACCGCGATGCCCATCGGATAGGAAGTCGGCGCACCATCGGACACTAGCGAGACGGTCTGGCCGCACGGGATTTCAATGCTGCCGGTGGTCCCCGGAGGGCTGCCCGACGGCGGTGCCTTGGCCGTGTTGAACGGAGCGACCCACGGATAGCAAGTAACGTTAGTCAGATAGCCGCCGCCGTTGACGTCGAGCGGAACGCTGACCTCTGCGTAATTGGAGAGCAAGCCGATCGAGTTGACGTTCGCGATGGCAACGTACGCTGGCCCGTAGTCTCCGTCCTGGCTAAACAGCAGGTACTGGCCATTGGGCGTATAGGTGATGCCCATGGAGCTACCGCTGTTGGTCTTGGACGGAATGTAGTTCTGCATGACCTGGCCTTGCGTGTAGGCCCCGCCATTGCAGCCGGCGGAGGCGACGCAGAAGATCGAGACCGACTGCGGCGCGCCCATCTGAAGGACAGCAGCGGTTCCGTTGCCCGTCGGATTGAGTGCGACGGCTTTGGCCCGGGTCGTGGTGCTGAGGTAGACCTGGGTGCCGGCAGGGGTGATGATCGTGCCATCGCTGACCACCCACGGATCGGACAAGGGCGCCGTGAAGGTCGGGCCGGTGGTCGCGTTCGTGTTCTCGCCGGGTGTGTAGGTCGGGAACTCCTGCGACTGCGCGAGCGCCAAAACGCTCAGCGCCGCTACCATTGCCAGGACGGCAAACAGCCGCACACAATGGATACGAGGCCTGCTTAGAGAATGATTTCGAGCCGTTTTTCGTGACATATACACAGTTCTCCTCATTGGATTTTTTTCCTCTCGCAACCGCGATCGGCCGCGCGACATTGGGGGTGGAACGACATTGGGTGGAAACGCATTGCGTGGAAAGACATTCGGGTGGAACCACATTGGGTGGAACGGCATTGGGGTGGAAAAACATTGGGCATGTAAGTATGAGCAGCGATAATAGTTGGCAAGCGTTATGGGCTTGTTACCGCACTATGAAGATCGCGTGAAACTTCTGTTACAGGGGGCTGAACTTCTGTCGCGGATGGTGACGTCATATCGCCCTCGTACTTTGGGCGCGCACCCCGCCGTCATGTTTGCGGTTACCGTCGGTTAGACGGCCTTTTCGGAGCGCTCCGATCACGCTAAGGAGTGGAAGGTGGGAGCGCTGATTTACCTGCGGAGCTTCGACTAAGGCACAAGAAGTTCAGTCAGTCGATGCGTCAGCACCAGTGTTGCGCTGTAATTGATGGCAATCCCGATGAACATTGTGAACAGAACCAGAAGGCCCAAACCCCAGCTGCGTTGGGCGTGTCGGCCAGCCATGCGCCACTGGAGCAAGCGCCTTACGCGGAGACTAATCGAACACGAGCCGCTGACCAGTCCAGTTGCGAGCAACGGCTCGGGCCATCGATGAGTGGATCTGGAAAGCTTGATCAATGCTGCCGCCAGATCGAGCGCTTCCTGGCGATTCGCCACGGCCGCTTCATCTGCGGCCAGTTCGGACGATTCCTGCCAGGCAGTCTCGATGCCGCTCATTCCAGGGAAAGGAGTGGAAGAGACTATAACTCTCTTCAGATTGTCCCAGGACTGTGCGTGCCCGAGTTCGTGCCGGACCGCTACCCGAAGCTCGTCGTCAGTCAGCACTGCGGTTGCCAAATCGGAAATCATCACCCTCGGTTTCCAAAATCCGACAAGAATCACTGGCGGCGCGCCCTCCGAAGCCCTAAGCATGGGCGTCCCCTTATCGGCTCCCAGTGTCGGCCCTCCCGTCCGCCACTGCGTGACGGCGCGCGTGGTGCACGCTTGAACTTTCAGCACGCGGAACAACCCGGAGCCAAGGATGAGCAGCGAGCACAGGGCAAGAAGGAACGTCGCGGTATCCTCGTCGGGCGACTTCCTCTCCAGCAGCCAGAACGACGGAAACGTGAAGAACACCGTTACCGCGGCGGAAACGACAAAGGGAAAAATCCGCAGCCCGAATAACAGTCTGGCGGTGTTCGCGGCAGTCGCTTGGCGCATGTGCTTCGCGCCACGCCACAGCAACACGACCAGCAAAGACAGCGGGCAGTAGACGGTTGCGAAAAAGGCAAGCGAAACGAGGAGGCCTCGGGCAGCAAATATCACTGCTCTTCTCCCTTGTTGAGTTGGGCGCGCTGACGCTCCACCAGCGACTGCAACTCGTCGAGTAACTTCACGCTTTGCGTGCTGACCGCTTCGACCAAATAGGAGAGGTGCAGGGAGGCATGTTCCGAGCCCAGAAGCTGGCGAATGCCCGTTTCCGCCGCCACGCGTTCCAGTTCCTGCGGGGTATAGCGCGCGGAATAGCGAAACGCCCGTCCGTCCGGAACTCGGTCGAGGAGTCCCTTCTTAAAAAGACGGTCCATCGTCGTCATGATCGTAGGATAGGTTTGCCAGATCGTGCCATCCTCGCGCACTTCACGAACCGTGGCGCTGCCTCGCGCCCACACCGCCTGGAGCACTTTCCTCTCCAGCGGTCCCAGTTGGGCCGAAGCGGAAGAGTCGCCAAAAAGAGGAAGCGGGGTCATTGTCGATCTCGAAAGCAATGGGGAAGTTTCCGGACAACAGAACTCTAGCGTTGCACTCTTGAGTAGTCAACCGCCCGCCCGCAGATTTCATCATGACTTAACAATTAGCGCAAAGTAGTACTGATGTCCGGCCCCGTCACTGGCACAGGTGGGCCGCGCGGCTGCGCTTCTCCCCCCAAGCGCAGCTTTGGCTCCCGCTTCCACTTCATCCTTCCAGCGGTAATAGAGATTGGGAGCGATCTCGTATTTGCGGCAGGTCTCGGCCACGTTGCCGCTCTTCAGACCTTCCAACACGATCTGCCACTTCTCTTCCGGGGTTCTCTGGACTCTCGGCTTTCTCGACTCCTGGCGGAGGCCCCAAGCCTAACTAACTTCCGTGTCCAGTTCTAGCGGGGTGCACTACACAAGTAAGAGATGCGGCGCAGAGTTGACAGAAACGAGGTTGTCCATGAAAAAAGTAATGTTCGTACTTGCGAGGTTGAGTCTCGGCACGTTGTGCTGGGGAGGGTCGGCGCGGGAAGATGCCACCGAACGGCTGGACGACGCCACCAGTTCCAGTGTTCCAGACGCGGATGGGGAAAAGGACAGGCTCATCAACAATTTATGCCAAGGGGGACCTTGGGCCCATCATGTAGCGTGGGGGGAAGGCGTGATGATGGTTAACGCAGCGGGGCAGGCACAACCTGTCCGCTACGCTGTGAACTTTTTTCGACTACTCGAAAGCTAAGGATCTTCTCAGGATGAGTGGAGTAGGTCAGAATCCCGTGCATCCCTTCCAGCACCAAAACGTCCTTCCCAGGAGTCCACACTTCGATCAGTTCTCCCCCGTCCGTCTTGTACTTGACCGCATAGTGCTGCTTGACGAAGGGTAAATCTAGAAGGTGAACGGACAAAACCGTTCCAGGTCCTACGATAAAGACCGTGCTGGGTTGCGGGATGAATGACAATTCCGAAGTTGGTTTGCACCAGGCGGGAGTCAGACACGTAGTCAAAGCCACGATCTGAAGAAGTTTGCTCAACATTCCAGTTCCTCAATTAGAGGTTTTAACAGCCCGTCCATAATCAACTTGCAATTTCCCTTCTAGACTCGAAAACGAAAGGCATTATTATGCATATCCTGGATCGCTTTTTCAACGGAAACCTCTGCGGGCCCATGTGGACATTCAAACTGACCTAGTACCTGTTGGTTTGGTAGTGGTTCAGTTCCTGACCCACTACCGTGGTTTTCGGAAGAGGCCATCCAGGAGAGTGGTAAAATATGGCTGTTCGTTGCTTAGGCAGAAGGGGCTGTCTCCTGCTTGCCAACTGAACGGTTCTCCGCGCGCAAGGAAAACCGCACGCCCGGCTCCAATCGCCCCGCCACTGCAAACCGGGCGTAATTGCCACAAGTCCACGTGTAGCGGCCAAGAAAGGGCTCGATTTCGATGCCCATCAATTCCTCGCGACCATCGGCGAGGACAGGACATATATGGTTTTCCCGAGGAGACAAGAAATCTTTGCGCAAGGGGATGCCGCGGATGCGGTGTTTTATTTCCAGACCGGCAATGTGAAACTCACCGTGGTCTCAAAGATTGGCAAGGAAGCAACGATCGGAATGTTGAGCGACGGAGACTTTTTCGGAGAAGGTTGTCTGGCCGGGCAGCTCCTGCGGATGTCGTCTGCAACCGCAACGACGGATTGCGCCGTTCTGCGCATCGACAAGAAAGCCATGATGGAAGCGCTGCATCGGGCACGAATTTTCCGACCTGTTCGTGGCCTATTAGTTGTCCCGGTACATCCGTTACGAAGAAGATCTGGTTGATTACCAAACCGTTGCCCAAGGTACAAAAGAGGTACATGGGAAAAGGGCTCGCCCTAACTAACTAATTCAATATGCGTTAGTGTGGCGGAGGGAGAGGGATTCGAACCCCCGGTACGGTTTCCCGTACATCGGTTTTCAAGACCGACTGTTTCAACCGCTCACACATCCCTCCGCGGCTAACAAGAGTTTACCAATCGGAAGGCGGTTATGGCTCCAGATCCGGGGGCTCAGGATCAGGGCGGCAAGGCGGCGCCAGTTCTCTGGTTCGGGCACTGGGATTCGGATCACCTGGTTCCGTTTGGATAGACCAGAATCTTGCTTGCCTCGCCGGTTTTCAGGCGAGCCATGGCTTGGGAGAAATCCTTCATGGCGATGCGGTCGGTGATGGCCGGATGCAGGTCCAGTTTGCCGGCTTTGAGCAGGGCGGTCATCTGATACCAGGTCTGATACATGCGGCGGCCATTGATGCCCTGGATGGTCAGACCTTTAAAGATGATGTCTTCGGAAAAATTAACCGGAATCGGTTTTGAGGTGAGGCCGAGCAGCGACATGCGGCCACCGCGGCGAATGATGTCGAACGCGAGGCGGATGGCGTCGGGATGTCCGGCCATTTCGAGCACGGCATCGACGCCGGCGCCGTCGGTTTTTTCCGCGACGATGGCGCGTACGTCGTCCTTAGACGGATCGAGGGCGTAATCGGCATTCATTTTCGCCGCGAGCTTGCGGCGGTGCTCGTTGACTTCGATGGCGAACACCGTGGTGGCGCCGCAGGCCCGGGCGACGGCAATCGAGAACAGGCCGATGGGCCCGCAGCCGGTGATAGCGACGGTCTTTCCGGCAATCTCGCCCGCCAGAACTGTATGTACAGCATTGCCGAGCGGATCGAGGATGGAGGCGTATTCCTGGGGGATGGCCGGATCGAGCTTCCAGATGTTGGACTCGGGGATGACGACGTACTCGGCGAAGGCGCCGTCGGAATCGACGCCGATGATCCGCACGTGCTGGCAGATATGCGCTTCGCCGGTACGGCACTGGAGGCATTTTCCGCAGGCGACGTGCATTTCGGCGGAGACAAAATCGCCTTCCTTCACGCTGGTGACTTCATCGCCAAAAGCAACCACGTCGCCGCAGAATTCGTGGCCGGGAATGAGCGGAGGATGGATGCGGCCTTGCGCCCAGCGGTCCCATTCAAAAATGTGGAGATCGGTGCCGCAAATGGAGGCGGCTCGTACTTTGACCAGAACGTCGGTGCGGCCGTATGACGGGATTGGGACCTGGCGGACTTCCGCGCCGGGCGCGGCTTCCGCTTTGACGACTGCGAGCATGCTGCTGGGCATGAAGGGACCCTTCCAGAACGGAATTAGAAGAGCAAACCGCTTATTTTAGCACCGCGGCCGCATGTTGCAGGAGCGCCGCATGTCTCATTGTGTTTGCATTCAGCATTTCCAACACAAGATCACCGAGGCACTGAGGAGCCCAATTGCGGATGTAAATCCCTGACTTCTCTGCTTGCAGCTTCCGTGGCGAGGTGGTCCGGCAACAACTCAAATTCCTGAAGCGGTGACGAGGCTTCGTTCCGTGGGCACCTTCGTCTTATAACGGAGGTAACTGTTTCCGGGTTCGCTAAGCCGCTATCATGAAGGTCGAAAAGCAATCATCCCCAGTCGAGGTCCTATGCCTTGGAAGCGCTTACTGGCGCTGCTTCTCGTCCTTCCATTCGCGCGGCCAAGCTTCGCGCAGAGTGCCGACAACGCCCCAACCTCTCTGGGCGACGTGGCCAAGAAAAATGAAGAGGCCAGGAAGGAGAAGGACAAAGACGGCTCGAGCAAGCCGAAGCGCGTCTTTACCGACGACGATTTTTCGCTGCGGAAGAGCCCGATTCCAGCCATAGCCCTGCAAGGCGCCGATAACGTCGAGGAGGTGCTGGCCGCCCTCCACGAGTTCCGCGCGACGCATAACGCCGAAGACACCGAAGCCGTCCTACATGATTGGTTCGACGAGCAGACGGCGGTGCTATCGGCGGCCATCGACGCGAACATCCAGATGATGAAACACAATCAACTGCGCATGGAATCCATGCAGGACCGATCCGCTTATCCGTACAACTACGGGTATGATGGCGGAGAATCCTCCAAGTACAACGAGCGGTTGACGACCGAACGCTGGTCGCAGCGCGTAGACGCGCGCAGTTCGCAGGAGAACTTCCAGGTCATCTCGCGGATTCAGCAGGCGCTGATGAAAGTGCGCGTCGACGTGATCTGCCGCCCCAACAAAACCAAGCCGGCAGCCTATGACTGGTTCAAGATTCGGAATGCGAATGGGACAGGCGCGTTCTAACTAAGCCGAGAATGAGGCCGAACAAGGATTGAACAAGGACAGAATCCTTGTTATACTTCTACCGTGGCTAAAGTTACCAGCAAGCTCCAGCTCACCCTTCCCAAGGCGATCGCCGAGCAGTACCAAATCCGTCCGGGAGATGAGCTAGACTGGCTGCCGGCAGGAGAGGCGATACGAGTGGTGAAGCGGTCGCGGTCAAAATCCTCGAGAGCCGACGCTGCCTCGCTCCAGCACCGTCTCCGGCTTTTCGAAGAGGCGACAGCCCGCCAGGAAAAGCGAAACGCTGCCTTCCGCAAGAAGCATGCCCACGGAGCCCAGCCCTCAAACCGGGGCTGGACGAGAGAGGACCTTTACGATCGTGGCCTTCCTCGTTGATACAAATGTGCTTGTCTACCGTTTTGATGCCCGTTATCCGGAGAAGCAGCGAATTGCTCGCGATGTTCTGCATCGGGGACTCGGGGATGATTCTGCCCGAATTCCACACCAAGCGCTGATTGAGTTTGTATCAGCGACGACGCGCACAAGAGTCGGCTCCGATCCCCTGCTTTCCTTGGACGAATCGCGCCACGAAGTGGAAGAACTCATGGAGCAGTTCCCCATTCTTTACCCGAACGCAGCGGTAGTTCATTTAGCTCTGCTAGGCGCGGCGGCTTTTCAGCTCTCTTGGTTTGACGCGCATCTGTGGGCTTATGCCGAACACTACGGGCTGGAGGAAATTGTCTCCGAGGACTTCGAACATGGGCGGCTTTATGGCAGCGTCCGAGTAAGAGATCCCTTTCGGCGTGGGTAACGCAGCATCCGGCCCGGCATGGCGCGACATCACAAATAAAAAGGGCGCGATTGCTCGCGCCTTGTTCTTCGTTCTGATTTCTTACTTTTGCCTTAGTCTCTGACGCCATCCATGAACGCGCGCAGCTTGCGCGAGCGCGACGGATGACGCAGTTTGCGGAGCGCCTTCGCTTCGATCTGGCGAATGCGTTCGCGCGTGACCGCGAAGGACTGGCCGACCTCTTCGAGAGTGTGCTCGGAGCCGTCTTCGAGGCCGAAGCGCATCTTGATCACTTTCTCCTCGCGCGGCGTCAGCGTGCGCAGGACCTGTCCTGTCTGGTCCTTGAGATTGACGTTGATGACGGCTTCGGCGGGCGAAACGACCGCTCGATCTTCGATGAAGTCGCCCAAGTGCGAATCTTCCTCTTCGCCAATCGGCGTTTCGAGGGAGATCGGCTCCTGCGCAATCTTCAGCACCTTGCGGACTTTCGCCACCGGAATATCCATGCGCTTGGCGATTTCTTCCGACGTCGGTTCGCGTCCCAGTTCCTGCACAAGTTGCCGCGAGGTGCGGATCAGCTTGTTGATCGTTTCGATCATGTGGACGGGGATGCGAATCGTACGCGCCTGGTCGGCAATGGCACGTGTAATGGCCTGCCGAATCCACCACGTGGCATAAGTCGAGAACTTATACCCGCGGCGGTATTCGAACTTGTCCACGGCCTTCATCAGTCCGATGTTGCCTTCCTGAATCAGGTCGAGGAACTGCAATCCGCGATTGGTGTACTTTTTCGCGATCGAAACGACGAGTCGCAGGTTGGCCTCGATCAGCTCGCGCTTCGCCTGCTCGGCGTCCATGTCGCCCTGGATGATCTCGCGCTGTGTGCGCTTGAGCTCCGGGTACAACAGGCCGGCATCGACTTCGAGCTTCTCGAGTTCTCCGCGAACCGCACGCGCCTGCTTCCTGTATTCCTTGCGCTGCTCTTCGCTGCGGGTCTGCTCGGCGCGCTTTTCCAGGTTCTGGATCTGGCGGTCGAGCGAGCGCATGCCATCGACCGTGCGGTTCACGCGCTCGATCAGGCGTTTGCGTTCGTTGTTAGTGAAGCCCAGGTTGCGCACCGCCAGCGAAGTTCGCACGATGGCGCGAGCCAGGTTGAAGCGATAGCGGCGATGGTCCTTGGGCCGCTTCTTGGCATTTACGTCGGCGTACTTCTCCTGCAGCGGCGCGACTTTTTTGTACGTCTTGTCGAGCACCGCAATCTTGCCGAGAAACTCCTTCAGGCGATTTTCGACGATCTCTTCGGTGATCTCCTCTTCGTCGAAGGTGACCAACTCCTTGATGGAGCGGACACCTTTTTCAAGGTCCTCGCCGAGGGCGAGGAGTTCGCGAATCACGATGGGAGAGCGCGAAAGCGCCTTCAGTACGCGGTTTTGGCCGCGCTCGATGCGCTTGGCGATTTCGACTTCGCCTTCGCGCGTGAGCAACGGCACGGTTCCCATCTCGCGCAAATACATGCGGACGGGATCATTGGTTTTTTCCAGAGCGCCGGGGGTCAGGTCGAGTTCGACATCCTCCGACGCATCATCCACTTCCTCGAATTTTTTTTCCAGATCGGTCGAAGGCATCTTGCTGCCTTCGAGTACATCGATTCCCTGCGTCCCGATCGTGGTTAGCAGATCTTCCAGGTCTTCAGGAGAATGCACATCGTGCGGGATAAGGTCGTTGACCTGATCATAGGTCAGATATCCCTTTTCCTTGCCTGCGTCGATCAGCTTTTTTATGTCGTCGAACTTGTCGTCAAGTGCCAAAACAGGTTATCCTCAGCGCGCCCGTCGTCTCCGGCCTCACCAAGCCCAACCCGGGCCTGCTGCAATCCGGGACGTACGGACGCCGAAACTTCACCGGTGGGAGTTGTATGGAGTTGTGCGAGTGCGCACAAACCTATCAAGTATAGCATTCTCAGGATCGCCCGGCCAGCAGATTTCCCTGCCGGACCATGTTTGGAACACTACCGCTTCAGAATCCACGCCGCCCGCTACTTTCTCCACTGATAGTTAGATGGCGCCGGAGCCTGATCGGTTCCAAGGACAAATTGTGGTCCCATCTCGCTTTGCGCTTTAGCTGGCTCGTCCCGCCGCCTCAGCCATCGCCGGATCCATTAGCACTCGCTTCAAATGCATTCTTTCCAGCAATAGCTGCTGCTTTTCGTCCATAGAGAGCCCATGCGCCAGAAGTCGCCGCTGCACGTCATCCAGTCTCCGCCGCAGGCTGATCCTCCGAAGGCCGCGAACGGCGCCTTCGACCGTCTCCGGCGTCAGTTCTTCCTCTTGCTGCATCAGGACTGATGCCAACAAACGGCGATCCTCGTCGCTCCGGGCCAATTCGAGCGGATCGCCAGACTCCGGGCCACCCGCGAGCAGGGAATCGATGAGAGACTCGGATGCCAGCCCCTCGTGCAGACGCTCGGATTCGAGCGCGTACTGGGCCTGACGCGCCGGATCAAAATCTTCTTCTGCGCCTTCGCGAGCCGAAGTGCGCCCGCCGCCGGATTGCATTTGCCGGGCCGATGCGAGCGCCCGAATCAGCACGCGCTCGGCGCCCGTAATCTGCGACTCCGCGGAGGCTTTCACCGCGCTCGCCGCGCGGCTGCCGGCAACGTGCTTCAGTTCTTGCCGCAACACAGCCGAGTCGATCCCGAGCTTTTGAGAAATTTCCATTGCCAGCTCATCGCGGGCAATTCGGCTGGGGACGCGTTGAACGTGCGGGAGCAGATAGTTGACGGCTTTCACCTTGCTTTCGGCGGTGCGCGCGCCGAATTGCGTGCGAGCGCGGTCGATCAAATAATCGAAATATTTTTGCGAGCTCTTCAGGGCCGCGGCGTACGCGTCTTTCCCCTTACGGCGGATAAAAAGATCCGGATCGAATCCGGTTTCCAAAGTCAGAACGCGGATGTTGAATTCCTCTTCGACGAGCAGTCCAAGCGTGCGTTCGGTGGCGCGGGCTCCGGCGGTATCGGGATCGAAGTTGACGACGATATTCTTTGAGAAGCGGCCGAGCAGGCGCGCCTGCAGCTCGGTGAATGCGGTGCCCGACGAGGCAATCACGTTATTGAACCCCGCCGCGAAGACGGAGATGCAATCCATTTGACCCTCGACGAGAATGCCGTACTCCAGCTTGCGGATTGCCTCCTTCGCATGGTCGAGATTGAAGAGCACGCGCGACTTCGAGTAGATCTTCGTCTCCGGCGAATTTAAATATTTGGGCCCGGCTTTTTCATCGGAAGAAAGTGTGCGCCCGGTGAAGGCGATGACTTTTCCCTGCTCGTTGGCGATGGGAAACATGACCCGGTTGCGAAATTTGGCGTAGATGGCCGCGAGCTGCGAGCCCCGAGGCTCGGGCTTCGAGCCCGGGACTTCGGGCGACGACGGATCGCCGTGGGCCTGATCGCCGCTCGTCGGCTGTTCGCGATTCGCGGTTTGCGGCTCGCCGTTTGCGTTGGGGGCTTCAGTTTGTGGCTCGGCTGTCTGTTGATCTGGGCCTTGCGGTTGGTCGTTGGCAGCGCGGGGCTCGGGAGCCGCGGCGGTTTCCTTCCACGAAAACAAGCCGCTCTCGCGCAGGAGTTCCTCGTCGAACTCGCGGCGTAGCGCGTCGCGCAACAGAAAGCCGGAATCGGGCGCGTAGCCAATTCGAAACCGGGCAATCGTCTCATTGTCCAGCCCGCGTCCCTTCAAATATTCACGCGCGTGGGCGCCTTCCGGACGCCGCAGGCATTGCTGAAAAAATGCGGTAGCGCGCTCGTGAACGTCGAGTAGTGCCATCCGCACGTGGGCATCGCGCGCCTCGGCCGGGCTGGAGAATGCAACCTTCGGCATGGGCACGCCGAGCTTCTGCGCGATCAACCGCACCGCTTCCGGGAACGTGATGTTTTCGATCTTCTGCAAGAACTTAAACACGTCGCCAGATTCGTGGCAGCCGAAACAGTAGTAGAACTGTTGAGTGGCCTGCACGGTGAACGAGGGCGTTTTCTCCTTGTGGAAGGGACACAGACCGGAGAAGTTCGGTCCACCCGCCTTTTTCAGCTTGACGTACTCGCCGACAATGCGGACGATATCCGCCTGTTGCTTCAGGGTCTCTTTAAAGTTGTCGGCAGAGGTCATGGGCGGCGCACACTACGTCGATTCATTGTGAGGCTTGGGAGGAGCCACGAAAAGCCAGCAATCGCCTGTCATCTGTGGGAAAGGTGTGGAATACCCCGCGAATCGGTTGAAGAGTAGCTGAATCGAAATCTACACTCTTAACTCCACCACCGTGGCGCCGCCGCCGCCTTCGTTTTGCGCGGGCTCAATGACTGACTCCACGTGCGGATGCTTCTTTAAATAGCCCCGCAGCGCCTTGCGAAGAATTCCCATGCCGCTGCCGTGGATGATGCGCACGCGCGCCATGCCGGCCAGGAACGCGCGGTCGATGAACTTTTCCACTTCACTGGTTGCTTCGTCGACGGTGCGTCCAATAACATTGATTTCACTCGGCACGTTTGAGCCGCCCGACTCGTTTTGCAGCGAGACTTTTATGCCGCGGGCGCGTGCTGCTTCCACCGGCGACTCGCCGACACGCTGTTGCACCTCGGCGATATCTTCGCGCGCGATGCGCATCTTCATCGAACCGATCTCGACGTCGAAGTGATTGTCGCCTACCCTCTTTTTGACCACTGCCGCGCGACCCATCGATTTGAGCTTTACGGTGTCGCCCTCGGAGACATTTTTCACCAAGGCGGGCTGGGCATCGGGATCGCCGCGGTCGGCGCCGGTGGCATGTGCGACCACCGCGGAATCGAACTGCTCGCGAAATTCCCGGCGCAGCTTGGCAATCCGCCGCTCGGCTTCCTTCGAGACTTTTTGCGCGGCCGCGCGGTCCTGCACGGCGCTCACCGCCTCGCGCGCGTGATATTCAAGGTCGCGAAAAATACTGTCGAGCTTCTTTTCCATCTCGCGAACCTTGGCCTGCTGCTCTTTGCGCCCTTCCGTGGCCAGACGCGACGTTTCGCGTTCGAGTTCCTGTTCGCGCGCCTTGATCCGCGCGCGCTCATCTTCCACGGTCCTCAGTTCGGTGTGCAGACGGTCGAGGAAGCGCGCTACATCCTGCGTTTGCGAGCCGAGCCTTCCTTGCGCCGAATCGATAATCGCCGGGTTCAATCCCAGCCGGCGCGCGATGTTGAGGCCCGCCGACGCCCCCGGCACCCCAATCTTGAGTTCATAAGTCGGTTGCAGTGTGGACTCATCGAAGCCAACCGAGGCGTTCACGACGCCGGGCGTGTTTGCGCCGTAGATTTTGAGCGAAGTGTGGTGAGTCGAGATCACCGTCATGCAGCCGATTTTGCGGAAGTGCTCGGCGATGGCCACGGCCAGTGCGGCCCCTTCTTCGGGATCAGTCGCCGAACCGAGTTCGTCGAGCAGCACCAAAGATTTCGCCGTTGCCGTGCGCGAGATGAAATCGATGTTGGTGACATGCGCGGAGAAGGTGGAGAGATTCTGCTCGATCGACTGATAGTCGCCGATGTCGGCCAGAATGGAATCAAACACGGGCATTTCGGCGCGGTCGGCTGGGACCGGGATTCCCGACTGCGCCATCAATGCGAGCAGGCCCAGAGTTTTGAGCGCGACGGTTTTGCCGCCGGTGTTGGGCCCGGTGATGACCAGTTGCCGCCGCTCGCCTTCGAGTTCGATCGTGACCGGGACGATCACCGCATTCTTTAGCTTGAGATTGCGTTCGAGCAGCGGATGCCGCGCGCGATGGAGCAACAAGCGAGGTCCGCCCGCCTCGGACGGTCGAGGGCCGTCCCGGGAGAGGCTTACCGAAACGCAGTTGTAGTCTTCGGCAAATCTCGCCTTCGCGAATTGCAGTTCCAACTCGGCGAGTACATCGGCCGCCGCCAGAATGGCGCCTGCATTCTCGCCAATCTGGCGTGTCATTTCGAGCAGGATGCGATGCACCTCGGCTAGTTCTTCATCGAGGAGCCGGACCAGTTCGTTGTTCTGCTCGATGGTTTCGAGCGGTTCGATAAAAACCGTTTGCCCGCTGGAACTCGCGCCGTGTACAACGCCCGGCACGCGCCGCTTCTGCTCGATCTTCACCGGAATCACAAAACGCTCGCCGCGAATCGTGACCAGTTCATCCTGAACGGAGCCGCCCTCCGACAATCTGCGGAGTTGTGCGTGCAGCGACTCTTGAATCTGGCGTTTCTGCTTTTCGACTTCGCGGCGAATCCGGCTCAGTTCGGGAGAAGCGCGGTCATCGAGTGTGCCATCGGGCAAAATCTTGTTGCGGAACGCCCGCAGGAAGGCGGTGAAGTCAGCAATGCCCTCGGAAAGCGCGGTCACTCGCAGCCATTCCGAGCGCATCGCCGAGGGCGGTTCGTGCACTATCTGCCGCCACTCCGCTGCCCGGTCCGCGACCAGCACAATGTCCCGAATCTCGGTCGTTTCGAGCGCGGCGCCGCTGATATGGGCTTTTCCGATCGAGGTATGAACGTCGGGCAGGCCCGCGAATTCAAAGCGGCCGCCCACGCGGCGATACTCGCGGATTTCACCGGTGAGCGTCTGCTGATTTTCAATCCAGGCTTCATCGAGCGAAGGGCGAAGCTCTGCGATGCGCCGCTTGCCGAGCGGCGAGGAGGCATAGCCGCTGAGCAGATCGCGCAAGGCCTCGAATTCGAGCAGACGCGAACTCGCGTCGGGCATGGGATTTGGAACGAATGGCATCTCTTCGATGGTACAACGAAGCGCGATATGGAACTGAGTTGCGCCATTCCTGCGTGAGCGCGTAAATTGCTCGGGCCGGCGCGACGCGAACGGAATAAAAGGTGTAAGCTGGCGCGATGCAGGAGGCTAAATCCGCATGAACGAGGTTCGAACCCGCAGGCAGTTGCTGGCCCTGGCGGTAATGCTGACGGTTTTCAGTCTTTGCGGCCAGCTCCTGACGGCGCAGCGAAAAGAGATCGCGTGGAGTTCCGAAGAAAAGCCGCTGGCCGACCAACTGCACGGCTTGCGCTCGCTGGCCGACGATGTTCGCGCCGAGACCACGAAGAATCTCGCGCTCAAAATCCGGCAGCTTCCTGCAACCGAGAACAAGTTGCGCCTGGCCTATGGACTGGCGAATCTCTCGACCGAGGGTGACTTCGGGCACGCGGCATTGCAGGAAGTCGCAACCACGCTGGCCGACACGTTGAAGGAGCGCCCGCTGCCCTGGGCGCAGCAGAAAGATGAGCAGCCGGCAAAGGACAAGGCGCCCGAGCCAGCGAGTCCTTACGTTGAACTGGCTTCGCTGGTGCGATACGAGCACGTGGATGCCGCGCTCGACAACGATCAATATCGCGCGGCGCTGGCGCGCCTTGAGGCCGACGACCGGAAGCGCGAGCATGCCGAGTTCTCGCTAAAGGATCTGACCAGAAAAACCTGGACGTTTTCCGATCTCCGCGGCAAGGTCGTGCTGGTGAATTTCTGGGCGACGTGGTGTCCGCCCTGCCGCAAGGAGATGCCGGACCTCGAAGCGCTGTACACGCAGTTTGCATCGCAAGGTCTTGTCATTCTGGGCATCTCGGACGAGGAAGCCGCAAAGGTCGAGCCTTTTATCCGCGAGCGCAAAGTGACTTTTCCGGTGCTGCTCGATCCGGGGCGAGACGTCAATACCATGTTTGTGGTGGGGGGCATTCCGAAAAGCTTTGTCTATGACCGCGAAGGCAAGTTGGTGGCGCAATCCATCGACATGCGAACGCGAGAACAATTTCTTGAAATGCTCTCAAAGGCGGGGCTGAAGGAAAATCGGAATTAAGAAATCAAGCGGAATATCTACATCAACCACAGAAGAGGATGACCATGAAGAGCTTTGGTGAACTGGCCCCATCGCCCTCGTGTTTCTTGCATTTTTGAAAATGTTCCACTAGATTCAACTTTCCCGATTTAAGCCAGAAAATATCAGGTCAATGGGAGTGGTGGGTATGAAGGGAAAGTTCGTCGGGCTAGCGATGGGCGCGGTGTTGGTTCTGGGGGCGGCGTTAAGCCTGCCGAGTTGCGGGCACGATCAGAAGCTGGTGAGTGTCGCGATCCAGCCGCAGACTTTTACTTTCCTCACGAACGTTGCCGACCAACACGAACAGTTAACGGCCCTTGGCACTTACATTCATCCGCCGGCGCAAAAAGATGTTACTGCCGAGGCTAACTGGACCGTAGATGACGGCGTTGTGTCGGTGAGCGCCGGATTGATCACAACTCCCGGCAATTCGTGCGGAGGCGCCGACATCACCGCGACGGTGCCCGAAGGTACGGGTGGGGCGGGAAATATCGTCGCCGGATACGCGACTATTACGGTCGACGATCCCTCAAACCCCCTTTGTCCGGGGGGAGGCAAACTCGCAAACTTGAGCGTCGCGGTCACGGGCGACGGGAGCGTGGCGAGCGTGCCGCCGCTCATCAGTTGCCCGGGAACCTGCGTAGCTACCTACGACATCGGCGCATCGGTGGTGCTGGCGGCAACGCCCCTGGGCGGCACCACGGTGACGTGGGCAGGCTGTTCAGCCCAGTCCGGCAACGATTGTACCGTTACGATTGCCGCGGGAGGCAGCGCGGTGCTTGCGACCTTTAAGTAGAAGCGGGGCTTATCAAAAAAAGTCGGGCCGAGCCGCGTGAAGTTTTGCCTTGATCCGGGAGCGCCTCCCTACTCTTCCTGTAGCAGCTTCCCGAGCGTGGGCTTATGTTTTTCTTCTTTGGTCGTCTTTGCCGGAACCAGGCGGGAAGGTTTGGGCGAGCCGACGCGTTCGCGGGCCATTTCACGAACCGTGGTGGCCGCCGAAAAGCTCTTCTTCTTTCGCTTCCTGGGCATAAAAGATCCTGAACTTTGTCGGGGCAGCACGCCTCGACGGATGATTCCATCTTTTCACATTCCCCTTGCAAAAGTGCAATAATCAAGGGGCAGGCTCGCCAACTTCAGCAATTCAACGAAGACCCGGAGCCAATGCCCTTATGGATGAACGCGAATTTTTTGACGAGCGTGCCGATAAAAAGCCCGCCAACCTGAGTTGCCCGCACTGCCAACAGTCGGCCGAATATGAGATCCAGTGGCTGGTGCGCACCAAGAAGAAGAGCTTGCCGCCGCGCGCCGACGAGCGCGACCGGGCCAAATTCGCTAAGGCGCAGTCCTACATGCTGCGCCGGGACGACATGATGATGTGCAAGAATATGCGCTGCCGCAAGCGTTTCGAGATTACGGGTGTGCAGAGCGTGGCATTCATCGATTAGGAGCGCGCGATGGAATCGTGGATCCGGACTGCTATTGTCGCGCTGGTCTTCTTCTCGTTCCTGCGGCGGGTTTTGAAGGCTAAAGCGCAGCGCGGGACGCCGTCTCCGGCAACGCGAAGCAATTTGCCTTCGGCCACGATTCCGCGGACCCCGCGGCCGCGGTACGGCCGGAAGAACGACTTTCGCGATGTTCCGCCCCCGCCCGAGAATCCGGACCTCGGATAGAAAACGCCCGCGGGATCGGCCCGCGGCAGTCGAAGCTGCCCTGAGCTTTAAAACACCATCCGCTCGCGATCTTTGCGCGCGCTCTTCATTTATACTTGCCAGTTTGCTCCAGCGAATCTGGTGGGCAGTTCGCACCGGCCAGGCTCGTGGGGAGAGACTTGGAATTTGTACCGAAAGCAGGGGAGTGGAACCGTGAAGATTCTGGTGTGCATCAAGCAGGTGCCGCAGAAAGATGCGACGCTCAAGTTGAACGAAGCGGGCACGTGGATTCGGGAAGATGTTTCCTACGAAGCCAACGAACCCGACGCCTTCGCGCTCGAAGAGGCTTTGCGCCAGAAAGAAAAGCTGTCGGGCGAAGTCGTGGTGCTGACCGCCGGTCCCGCGCGCGCCCAGCAAGTGCTTCGCGAGGCTTTGGCCAAAGGCGCGGACCGCGCCATTCATCTTGAGGGCGACGGCTTCGTCGGCCTCGACGCCTACAACACGGCGCGCGCCATTGCCGCCGCGATTCAAGACGAAAAGTTCGACCTCATTTTCACCGGCCTACAGTCTGACGACTATGGCTACGCGCAAACGGGCGTGATTCTGGCCGAGATTCTCGGCTGGCCGCACGCCACCATCATCATGCATATCGAAAAAAGTGAGAGCGGCATCCGCGTAAAACGCGAGTTGGAAGCCGGATTTTTCCAGCACGTGGACGTTCCGCTTCCGGCGGTGCTGACGATTCAGTCGGGCATCAACAAGCTGCGTTATGCGACGCTGATCGGCATCAAACAGGCGAAAAATAAGCCGATGCGCAAGGTGACGATGGCCGAGGTCGAGGCGAGTCTCAGCCCGAATCTGCAGAAAATTGAGAAGCTTTACCTGCCGCTCAAATCGAAGAACACGGAATTCCTGGAAGGCGCACCCGCGGACATAGCGAAGAAGCTGGTCGAGAAATTGAAGAACGAGATGCGGGTATTGTGAAGAATTGTTCTTGCCAAGAGCTGCTACGAGCCGCGTTTATACGAGCTATTGAGAAATGAGTACTGGGAACCGAGAACTTTATGACGGACAACATACTGATTATTACCGAGCAACGCGAGGGCAAACTGAATCGCGTGTCGTGGGAAACAATCGCGGCGGGGCAGGCGATTGCCGCCGAAACCGGTTGGACCCTGGAAGCAGCCGTGGTCGGGGCGGGCGTCGCAGCGATTGCGAGCGAAGTCGCCGCCAAGAAGCTGGCGAAAGTCTACGACGTTGAATCGCCGCAGCTTGAGCCGTACACTCCGGATGCATTCACCGCCGCGCTGAAGGAATTTCTGGCGAAGCATCCCGCGAAACTCGTACTGATGCCGCATACCTACCAGGTGCGCGATTTTGTCCCCAAACTCGCCACCGCGCTCAAGACCACCGCCATCAGCGACGTAGTCGGCTACAAGCACGAGGGCGGAAAGCTCGTGTTTACGCGCCAGATGTTTCAGGGAAAATTCGTCGCCGATGTCAGCTTCGCGGGCGAAGGGCCATGCTTTGTAACTTTTCAGAATGGATCGTTCCGCGCCGATAAGGCCGAAGCGGGCGCGGCTCCGGCTCCCGTGGAAACGGTGAATGTGGACGTGCCTGCCAGCGTAGTGCGCAACAAGCCGCAGGAAGTGTTCAAAGAGGCCAAGCAGGCCGTCGACCTTACGCAGGCCGAAATCATTGTCTCAGTCGGGCGCGGAATTAAGGAGCAGAAGAACATCGAACTCGCGCAGCAGTTGGCGAATGCTCTGGGCGGAGAACTGGCCGCCTCGCGTCCCATTTGCGACAACGGCTGGCTGCCCATGGACCGGCAAGTCGGATCATCGGGGCAGACCGTCGCGCCAAAACTGTATTTGGCGCTGGGGATTTCCGGGGCGATTCAACACATTGTCGGCATGAAAGGCGCGCGCAGCATTATTGCGATCAACAAAGACGCGGAAGCGCCCATTTTTGAGATTGCCGACGTCGCAGTGGTAGGAAATCTTTTTGAAATTGTGCCGCCGCTGATTGAGGAAGTGAAGAAGGCCAAAGGCTGAAAAACGTCCCGGCTCCTCAGCTCACAATAACGTCCGGGCTCCTCAGTTCACAATGTAGTAGGGAATTGACTAGGTGTGGATCTAGTATCCCGCCGCAAACCCGCCCATCTGCGCGGTCGTGACGCGCAAATACTTGTAGGGGTTCACTGGGGTGTCGTTGATGCGGACTTCGTAGTGGAGGTGAGGTCCGGTCGAGCGCCCGCTCAGACCGACATAGCCGATCGTATCGCCGCGGTGGAGGTATTGCCCGGCGGTGACGGCAAAGTTGGACAGATGCCCGTAGCGTGTCGAAATTCCGTGGCCGTGGTCGACGATCACGGCGCGCCCATATCCGCCCATGTAATCGGCAAAGGTCACAACGCCGTCGGCCGGCGCCAGAACCGACGAGCCAAACGCGGCCGAAATATCGACGCCGGAATGGAATGCGCCTTCGCCGTTAAACGGATCGATGCGCTCGCCAAAGCTGCCCGTAATCTGGCCTTCCACCGGCCACAGATTGGGCGCGGAATTGGCGCGGAGCCAATCGGCGGTGGTGGAATTCCGCGTCAGGCCCATCGAAATTCCCACGCTGGCCGCTCCCGTGAGGGCCGTATCCTTCAGCGCATAGAGCTGGTTTAGCGAGGAACTCACCTCGGCCTGCTCGATCTGCTCGCTGGAGGCGGTGACCATGGCGGGATTGGATTTGAGCCCGTAGAGCGCGGAAACTTCGCGAGCCAGAGACCCGAGCGATGCCACCTGAATATCGCGCTCTTTTGCCACCTTTTCGAGTTGAGAATACTGGTCCTTCAACTGTTCGTCGTGGGTGCGGAGCTCGTTGTAGTGAGAAATTTTGTGCAACATGCGGGCGTAGGAACTGGCGATGCCGGTCAGGCTGAAGGCCCCGATGGCTATCCCCGCGATCAAAATGTACAAGTAATGGACAGGAATGGAGATCTTCCGAAGCTGTCCGGCTTCGTCACGCGCTACAAAAAAGATGTAAAAACGTTTCCGCAATATTCCCTTCCAACGTCGGATTTCGAGCGTTTCCGTTCGCTTCGGAAACTCGTCTGGGCTGGAACGGTCGCGCCCAGGCTTGGTACCCTGGCCCCCCACCAGCCGCATCGGGAGCGGACTGGAACTCAATTCACCTACGGAACCAGGCAGACCAGACTCAAGTGGGCTGCAAATGATCCACCGTGCAGCATTTGATCTGGCAAGAGAGATCTATTTAATGGCGAGATAAAAGTAGCAAACCAGATTCCCCCTTGTCAATCGAATACGACCTTCCGTGCGGTTACCAACGCCATATAAAGTCCGACCGTCCAACTGGACATCTACCGGATGTTAACCGGCGCGACTTGCCTTGTCCGGGAGGCGCGCTCGGGCCAAGTTCGGGATAGTCAGATGCAGCGGAGGTTTATAGTGATCCCATGCCGAAAGGCGAGCAGCAACTCATCCAGCGCATACGGAGCATGGCGGGCCGCAATGCATCGGTAATTACCGGTATTGGCGACGACGCGGCGGTGTTGCGGGTTCCGCCGAAGCACGACCTACTGGTAACGACTGACTTCTCGATCGAGGGTGTGCACTTCCGCCGCGAGTGGCATTCGGCAGCCATTGTGGGCCATCGATGCCTGACACGGGGCCTGAGCGATATTGCTGCAATGGGGGGCGAGCCGCGCGCGGCATTCCTCTCGCTGGCCCTTGCCGAGGATGTTCCGCGGAAGTGGATCGATCAGTTCGTGAAGGGACTACTCGGTTTGGCTCGGGAATTCCGCGTCTCTTTGGCGGGGGGAGATACAGCGCAGGCTGCACAGGGCATACAGGCTGACATTGTAGTGGTTGGGTCGGTTCCGAAAGGAACTGCTGTGCTGCGCTCCGGCGCGAAGGCGGGAGAACAGATCTACGTTACGGGAAGCCTGGGCGGATCGGCCGCTGCGCTCGAACGGCTGCGGAAGTCGCTGCCGCTTGGAGTGGAACGTTCCCCGCACTTTCATCCCGTGCCTCGCATTGAAGTGGGACGATGGCTGCGGCGGCACAAGATTGCGTCGGCCATGATCGACGTGAGCGATGGCCTCTCGACCGACCTCGCACATATCTGCAAGGAGAGCGATGTGGGCGCGGAGATCGAGGTGGATGCAATTCCGCGCGCCGCATGCGGAAATGGGAAGCAGCAGGTGGAACTCGCCTTTGCGCTCAATGGCGGAGACGATTACGAACTTCTGTTCACCGCTTCAAAGCCGGCGCCGAAGCAGATCGCGGGAGTTCCCGTCACTCGGATCGGGCGGATCACGGCCGCGAAAGGCATGTGGCTGATTGGGCCGAAGCAAAGACGGCAAAAGCTCGTGGCGCAAGGGTGGGAACACTTTACTCATCGGGTGAACGGGTGATCGGGTCATCTCCTGATCGGGTCATCGGGCCATCTGCGGTTAGTGACTTTCGTGACCTGCCAGTAATTACTGCGTGCGGATAGAGTAGAAACATGCGAAAGATCCTCTTGCTGGCGGCATGCATGATTGCTCTGACGTCTTTGATGGCAGCTCAGGGCGCTTCGAACGGTTCGAAGACAGGCGACCTTAAAACGGCCGACCTCAAGACTGGCGACTCAAAGACTGCCGCGTCCAAGACTCTGGACAAGAAGATCGACAACGAATTTGTGCACCAGCAGTTCGGCGATCAGTTCACATTCTTACCGGAGATAGGCGCTTCGTTCGGCGATCTGGACGGAGATGGCGTAGAAGACGTTGTGATTGCCGCGCGCTGCAAGAATCCGATGGTCGATCAGGGAGAGCACGACTACACGGTGATCGATCCCTACGATAGTTTCTACGGTTACGGCAATCCGTCGATCACCACAACCTTTTCCTCCGGAGATCCGGCGCAGCGCGGATTGGCGCTGCTCATCATTCACGGAGCGGGGACGAATGCGTGGCGCTCGCCAAAGCCAAAGGCAAAATTTGTAATCGTGAACCTGCCTTATCGCACGCTGGCGGTGAAGAAATTCAAGCTGAAAAAAACGGCGATCGATGCCGTGTATGTGGAGGAAGCGGGCGACCTGGGCGAAAGTTCGGCGGTATTTTTCGATGCGAAGCATCGCCAATATCGCTACGTTCCCATGGGCGGAGACATGGAGTAGCAGACACGTCGCGCGTGCGATAAGGGTGAAGTTCACGTTTCGAAGTTTCAAGGTTTCAGAGTTTCAAGGTTTCAATGATTCATGATCCCGGGCTTTGGACCTTGAACCTTGAACTTCAAAGTTTCCAGGTTTCAGAGTTTCAAGGTTTCAATGATTCATGATCCCGGGCTTTGGACCTTGGACCTTGAATCTTGAAACCTTCAGACTTTGAAACCTTGAAACTTTGTCACTTTGAAGCCTGCCACTTCGAGATTTCAAGGTTTCAATGACTCATGGTTCCAGGCTTTAGACCCTGAACCTTGAAACCTCAAGACGTTGAAACTTTGAAACCTTGCCACTTTGAAACCTTCTAACCTTCCGCCCTTCCATCCTCTCTCCATTCAACCTCATTTTCCCGCCAAAGAGTGCCGCGCGTTGGACGACAACGGCCCCGGAATGTTGAAATAGTAAATAGACATTCCTATGGCCACAACCGCAGTAAAGATCCGGCGCCAGTTCAAAGCCCTGGAGCGCAATGCCCACGGCTTATGGCAGGTCCTGAAGGCTGTCGCCTCGACCGACCACCCGCTGCTGGCGCACCTGATTCCGATTCGGCGCTGCAATCTCGCGTGCACGTACTGCAACGAGTTCGACGATTTCTCAAAGCCTGTGCCCACCGAACTGATGCTGCGGCGGGTGGACAAGCTGAAAGAACTGGGCACGTCGGTTGTCACCATCAGCGGCGGCGAGCCGCTGCTGCATCCCGACCTCGACGACATCATTCACCGCATGCGCGAGCGCCGAGTCGTTTCCGGGCTGATCACAAACGGCTACCTGCTGACCGCGGACCGCATTCAGCGGCTCAATCGCGCCGGCCTCGAATGGCTCCAGATTTCGATCGACAACGTGAATCCCGACGAGGTCTCAAAAAAAAGCCTCAAGGTGCTCGACCGCAAGCTGCAACTCCTGGCGGAGCACGCCGAGTTTCACGTGAACATTAATTCCGTGGTGGGTGGCGGGGTATGCAACCCGCAGGACGCGCTGACCATTGGCAAACGCGCGCTGGAACTCGGCTTCAGTTCGACGGTCGGAATTATTCACGATGACTCCGGCCAGTTGCAGCCGCTGAAGGAAGACGAACGCCGCGTCTACCACGAGATGAAGCAGCTGGAAAAACGCAGCTTCACGCGAGTCAACGCGTTCCAGGACAACATTGCGCTCGGCCGCCCGAACCAGTGGCGCTGCCGGGCGGGCGCGCGCTATCTCTACATCTGCGAGGACGGGCTGGTGCATTACTGCTCGCAGCAGAGGGGGTACCCGGGCATTCCGCTGGAGAAGTATTCGGTCAGCGACCTGCGGCGGGAGTTCTACACGGAGAAGTCGTGCGCGCCGCACTGCACGGTGTCATGCGTGCACCAGGTATCGATTGTGGACGCTTGGCGGGCGCCACAGAGGCCGGCGCCAGCCGGCTCACCGGCGACAGGGCTGGTGCAGATCAAGTAGGCCCTGCGGTCTGCTACAGCAATCCTGGGTCAGCTGTGACCTACCCCCTAGGTGGGGTCCTTTAGAATCAAAGACCTAGCGGTAGCGCGTCGCCATGTCTTTGAGGAATAAGGACTTACTAGTAAAGTCTTTATAAAACATAGACTTACGCCGCTGCCTCGCGGTTCGGGTCGCGTCCGCCCCCCCACCCCCCCACCCCCCCGGAGCACGGTCTTTTAGAATCATAGATTTGGCAGAGTGGTTCCGCTAGATCTATGAGGAATAAGGCCTTGCTCGTAACATCTTTATAAAGCAATGACTTACGCCCGTGGTCTGCCGGAAGGTCTCGGTCCGGGTTTCGAAATCTATCGTAAAGTATTTATAAATCATAAACTTAGACGAATTCTTGCCTTGGGTCGTGAATTCTCAATTTTCCAAAGAACGAATACACGAGCGCTTCTGCGCTCTCTATTTCCATGTTCAGTCTTTTAGCCGCTAAGTCAAGGGAATTTCGCATGCGAGTGGGTTCCGGTTGGAGCAGGGTGTTTCGACCCCGCGGCTGCTGCGCTTCGCTTCCGTGGCGAGCGCAGGAAGCATCCCTTAGGAGCTGAAGCGCGAATGTATTTTGGCGAGTTACTGGCACGAGTTCAGCCGTGCCCTTCCCAGAACCGTTTATGGGACCAGTAGGCCCGTTCTAGAACGTGGTGGCGACGGTGAAGCGGAAGGTTTTGCGCGGTTCGCGGAGGGTGTATGGGGAGCTCAAGGTATCGACGGTGTTCTCGTAGGTATAGATGCCGGCGCCGCTATTGGGGAACATGCTGGGAGTGATCTTGATGGGCGCGCGGGCGCTGGTGTTGAGACGCAAGGCGTTATAGGCGTAGTAAATGCGGAAGGGAGCATTGATCACGGGCAACATCATTTGCAGCTCGAGTCCGGTAGACATGTTTGGAACCCAGTTTGTGCCGGGGACTGGGGCAAGGAACTGCGAGAAGGTGGTCAGACGCTGGCCGCCGGCGCAACCGTAAGCGGGGGTGAGCTGGGGGCAGCCAAAATAAGTGCTGAGCAAGCTGTCGTACTGAGTCTGATTGATCTCGAGCTGGGATTTGCGCAGGATGGGATCGGTGCCGATGTCGACGAACGGGGCGAGCGCGACGGGACCGGCAATGGTGATGCGATATTCGAGGTTGCCGGTGAGCGCAAGGTCGCCGCCCGGCGTGACCAGTTGTTGAAAAGGAATGGGAATGTTCCAGCAGTTTCCGATGCAGGCTCCGTTCGAGCTTCTTTGCACGGGGAAAGCGGGATTGGCGGGGACGAAAGAGCCGTCGGGATTGCGCAGCGAGATGGTCTGAACACTGGGCAGATAGGCAATGGGAGAAACGGTGCGGATATCGAAGCCGCGGAGATCGTTTTCTCCGCCGAGATAGGCGCGCTCAAACGGGGGCGCGACCACGCCGTTAAAGCCGGTAATGAACGATGCTTGCAGGTTGTAGCCGAGCGCATTGCGGCGCTTCTGCATGGGGAAGAATTGTTTGAATTGCACGATGGGGCGGATGGTGTGAACGGTGCCGCCGAGGCCGGCAATTTCTCCGCCGATGAAGAGGCTCTTGCCATGATGAGGCGCGTAGGCGGCATCGAGAGTATTCATGGTGAAGCTGGGCGTGATTTTGCTGGTGATGATGCCGTTGAGGGCATTGGGCCCGGAGATGCCGCTGAAGTTGAGATTGTCAAAGAGCAGCTTGGAAGCGTCGCTGAGGGCAACGAGCGAGGAGCGGTCTAAGGCATAACTGATGCCGAACCGCTTGAAGGAGCGGCGCAGCGGATAGCTCAGGCTGAGGGTAAAGCCAGTGCTGGACTGCGAATAGTTTTGCAGGTTCTGAAGGTAGGGCGAGGGCGTGTTGACGTTCTGGCCGGTGAGGAGGGCATACTGGCGCGCCTGATCGTAGTTGATCTTGCGGAGATAGACGTTGAAGCCGGCCTGGATGGGGCGGTCGAAAAGATACGGCTCGGTGAAACCGAAGACGATGTCGCGCTGGAGAGAGCCAATGCTGGCCTGGACGGAGAGGGTTTCGCCGAGTCCGAGGAAATTGTTGGTGCTGTAATTGAGGCCGACGAAAGCGCCGGCCAGGCCGCTGACACCGCCCTGGAGGCCGATGCTGTTCTTGCCCTTTTCATGAACCTTGAGGGTGAGATCGACGGTGCCATTTTTTTCGTCGAGGTGGCGCTCGGTGGTGTTGGGATCGTCCGGCTTGAGCTGCTCGAAGTAGCCGAGTTGATTGAGGCGCAGGAGGCTGAGCTCCCAGAAGCGGGAATTGTAGATCTGGCCTTCTTCGAGGGCGATTTCGCGGCGAATGACCTTGTCGCGGGTGGTGGTGTTGCCCTGGAATTCGATGCGGCGCACGTAGAACTGCTTGCCTTCGTCGACGTCGACGACCAGATCGACGGTCTTTTTTTCGTCGTCGAACTTGGTATCGGGAACGGAGGTGAAGTTGATGTAACCGGCTTCGCCGTAGGCTTTGCGGAGGTTTTCCAGGCCCTTGGCAACTTTTTCGCGGCTGAAAATGTCGCCATCCTTGATGGGAAAAAGACTGCGCAGGGCGGCATTGTTGCGAATGGCCTTGTTGTTCTTGAAGGTGATGGTGCCGAGGTGATAGCGAGCGCCCTCTTCAATCGGGATCATGATATCGACGGACTTGCCCATGCCGGCCTGGAGGAGCGGAACGTGCAGGCCGGTGTGGCCGGTGTCATGGATGTCGGTCTTGGCGTCCTCGACCAGGACCTTGAAGTAGCCACGGTTCTGGAATTCGGCGCGCACGCGCTCGGTATCTTCGTCGAGCTTGGTGGCGTCGTAGGTTTTGGAAAAAATATCTTCAAGAATGATGGAGTGCGGAATGCCGACCGGCTTGAGGTTCTTCATGGCCCCGCGCAAGGTGCGGGACTTGATGTGGACATTGCCGCGGAATTGAATTTTTCCGACTTTGACCTTCGGGCCTTCCTTGATGACGAAGGTGAGGCCGACGGCGGCGGGCGGAATGGGGCGGACTTCGGTGCGAATGATGGCAAACTGGCGGCCGTGCTCGGCGAGCAGATCTTTGAGTACGACTTCGGCTTTCTTGATTTTGGTGGGATCGTACTGGCTCTCGACGGAGAGACCGACCTTACGCTCCTTGAATTTGTCGAGCACATCGCTGGTGGAGACCGCGCTCAGGCCGACGTAGTTGATCTCGCGGATGGTGGGGCGCTCTTTGACGTAGATGTGGAGGATCCAGCCCTTGGCGCTCTCTTCGCGCTCAAAGCGGATGTCTTCGAAGTAGCCGGTGTTCCAGAGGGCGTTGAAGTCGCGCTCGAGGGCGGCGGTGTCATAGACGTCGCCGACTTTGGTGAAGATGCGGGCTTTTACGGTTTCGGCGGGGATGCGGCGGCTGCCGTGAACCTGGATGCCGACGATGAGGTCCTGCTGACCGGGCGACGGGGCGGCGAGAAAAAACACGAGCAGGAGCGACAGGAGGGCTGCCCATGCGGGCCGGCGCGATCTGCCAACGCAGGAGCCGGCGGCCGAAGCGATCCATTGAAGTGTGGTGCGAAGTGTGGTGCGAGCCGATGGAGCGGAGCATGGGCCGCTGTGGGGGCCGCTGCGTGGGCCCTGGAGGCGGCCATGGTTCGGGGCGCACACAGGAATAGCCTGATGACGGCGCTGAATTGCAACTACCTCGAAAAAATAGAGTTAGGAAAACGGTAATTATACGGTAGAGCGCGGGAGCCGTCCAAGGATCAGCGCAGATTTTCGCCGAAATTCACGCCTCGAAAAAGTTCCACCTCAACACAGACGGAATAGAAGGTCGCCGCGTTGCCCAGGTCGGTAAGTTTTTCCGAGGTGAGGACGTTGATATTGCGAGCGCCGGAGCCAAAGCGGGCCCAATCGAGACGCGCGGCGACGACGCCGGGGGAAACGGCGCCGTCGACTTTGGCCTGGAGGACGATCTCGCCGCGGGAATTGAAGACGCGGACGCGGTCGCCTTCGCGAATGCCGCGGGCGCCGGCGTCGGCAGCGTGCATTTCGAGCATGCCGATGCTCGGCTCCATCTGGCGGACTGTTGGCACGTTGGCGAAGGTCGAGTTGAGATGATTGTCGGGCTTGCGCGCCAGCAGTTCGAGCGGATGATGGACGGACTGCGAGCCGTGACGGGATTCGGCGGGCGGAGTGAAGGCGACGACGGGATCGAGGCCCTTGCTTTTTAGCGTGGCGCTGTAGAATTCGGCTTTTCCGCTGGGAGTGGGGAAGTTGCCCTGGGCGAAGGGCAGGTACGGCGCAGCCTGGGTGGGAGAGCCGGCCGCGGCGCCATCGGCGGCGGCGAAGTTGAGGCGGATGCGGTGCTCGCTTTCGAGACGCTCGCGGGTAATTCCCTTGAGCAATGGATTGGGCGAGGCGAGGGCGCTGTCGATCATGGAATCGACGGACTCGCGAAAACAATCGTCGTCGAAGCCCATGCGCTGGGCGAGCGCGCGGAAGAGATCGACGTTGGATCGGCATTCGCCTATGGGCTCCATGGCCTGATTCGAGACCTGCGCGTAGTAGTGGCCGTAGGCAGTTTGCAGGTCTTTGTGCTCAAAGAAAGTGGTGGCGGGCAGGACGATGTCGGCGTAATCGGTCGTATCGGTGAAGAACTGCTCGTGGACGACGGTGAAGAGGTCGGGGCGCTTGAGGCCGCGAATGACTTCGTTGTGGTTGGGGCAGACGGCGGCGGGATTCGAGTTGTAGACGAAGAGGGCGCGGATGGGGGGATGGTCGAGCGTATTGAGCGCGGTGCCAAGCTGCACCATGTTGACGATGCGCGCCGGGCGGCCCAGGGCCTTGTGCATCAGTTCAGGCATTTCAAGCGCCTGTTTATTGAGGCCGAAGGCGCCGCTGAGCGACAACTGCAAGCCGCCACCAACTTCCTTCCATGAGCCGATGAGGCAGGGCAGCATGGCGACGGCGCGCATCGACATGCCGCCGCGCTCGGAGCGCTGGATGCCGTAGTTAACGCGGATGACGGAAGGACGCACGGTGGCATATTCGCGGGCGAGCTTGCGGATGTCGGGGGCGGAGATTCCGGTCCACGCGGCGACTTTTTCCGGCGCGAATTCCTGTGCGCGAGCTTTGAGATCTTCGAAGCCGAGCGTGTAGCGCGCAACGTAATCGGGGTCGTAGAAATTTTCATTGATGATGACGTGCATGAGTCCGAGGGCGAGGGCGGCATCGGTGCCGGGATTGATGGGGAGATACCAGTCGGCGCATTCCGCGGTGCGAGTGCGGTAGGGATCGATGACGACGAGCTTGGCGCCGCGGCGGCGCGCCTCGGCGATGAAGGGCCAGAGGTGAACATTGTTGCCGTGAATGTTGGCGCCCCAGGCGACGATGTAGCGGGAGTGCGCGAATTGCTCGGGCTCGGTGCCGAGCTTGATGCCGAGAACGGACTTGAGGCCTTCTTCGCCCGCGGTGGAACAGATGGTGCGCTCGAGTTGAGAGGCGCCGAGACGATGGAAGAAGCGGCGGTCCATGGAAGCGCCATTGAGCGCGCCGAGCGTGCCGCCGTAGGAGTAGGGCAGAATGGCTTCGGGGCCGATGTCGTCGGCGATGCGGCGGAGGCGGTGAGCGACTTCGTCGAGGGCTTCGTCCCAGGAGATGCGGGTGAAGGCGTCGGCCGCGCAATTGGGCGCGAAGTTTTCGCGGGCAGGGGCAAACCGGGCCGGGTTGCGTGAGTCCGCGCCAGACGGGCCTTTTGGGATGGTTGCCTTGCGCCGCATGGGATAGAGAACGCGGTCAGGGGAGTAGACGCGGTCGAGGTACTTGGCGACTTTGGCGCAGAGGAAGCCGCGGGTGACGGGATGCGCGGGGTCGCCCTGAATTCTGGTGGCGCGGCCGTCTTCGATGGTGATCAGCACGCCGCAGGCGTCGGGGCAATCGTGCGGGCAGGCGGCATGGACGACCGACTTCATCTTTATCTCTGCATTATAGGATGATCGGGGGCGGCGGTTAGCGGCGTGGCGGGGCCGCATCCTCCGGCGATTGGCCAAGCTGGCGTCGCGGAACGACCGAGTACGCGGGCGTTGCGACGCGGTAGTATGTTGAATTCACGCCTTTCGCACTTTCAGGAGGCCTGCATGCGCACGATTCCCGCATTTTTTCTCTCAATTTTATTTCTCTTCGTCGTTCTCTCGATCGCGTTGCCCGCGCAGAATTGCAGTGGCATGGCGCTGGGCATTGGGGCGTCGTTGAATGGATTTATCCCGTTTCCTGCCGATAGTCTGTGGAACGAAAACATTGCCGGAGCGGCGGTCGATCCGAACTCGGAAAACATTATTAATTTCATCGGAGCGAATGTGCCGCTGCATCCGGATTTTGGAGCGGGACTTTATGGGGGCCAGTCGATTGGCATTCCGTACATTGTGGAGAGCGGGTCGCCGCTGGTTACCATTAAATATAAGTTGTACGGCGACGAGAGCGATCCGGGGCCGATGCCGATCCCGGCGAATGCGCCGATTGAAGGGTATCCGAAGCCGGGCGACGGAGACCGGCATGTGCTGGTGCTGGATCGCGACAACTGCTGGCTGTACGAACTCTACGATTCGCACGAGCTGAAAAACGGCAACTGGAACGTTGGCTCGGGAGCGGTGTGGAATCTGCTTGCCGACGAAACGCGGCCCTACACCTGGACTTCAGCCGATGCGGCGGGGCTGCCGATTTTTCCGGGCCTGGCGCGCTACGATGAAGTTGCGGCGGGCGCGATCGACCACGCGCTGCGCTTTACGCTGCAATACAGCCAGGCGGCGTTTACTCCGCCGGCCAGCCATTGGGCGGCGAACTCCACTAATCAATACGCGGCGCCCATGGGCATGCGGATGCGGCTGAAGGCGAGCTTCGACATTTCGGGATTTCCGCCTCAATCGCAGGTGATTTTGCGCGCGCTGCAACAGTACGGCATGATCATGGCCGACAGCGGGAGTTCGATCTACATCAGCGGCGCGCCCGACGACCGCTGGAACAACGACGACCTGGGCGCGCTGAAGAGCGTGCCAGCGTCGGCGTTTGAGGTGCTGCTGATCAGCCCGCTCTACACGCAGAATAATTATCCGCAGGGGCCGAATCCGACGATTGCGAGCTTCACGACGAATCCGCCAATCGTCAGCGCGGGCTCGCCGGTGACGTTGAGCTGGAATGTTTCCGGCGAGGAGTACAACATTATCTCGCCGCAGGCGGGAGTGGTGACGGGAACGTCGGTGGTGGTGACGCCGGCGAAGACTACGCTGTACACGCTGGATTCGACGAATGAGTATGGGCGGACGACGGCGAAGGTGAAAGTGACGGTGCAGTGAGCGCGCCAGATCGGCGGCGCGGGGAGAAAACTGGTGGCCTAGCCGCTACGATTCATATTTTATCGAGTGAGCGGTCCCCAGCTTAGCTGACCCATCGGCTCGCACGTCCGCTTGCCGATTGGCTCACGACGACGCACGCGGGCAGGACGCCCTTCGACGCGCTCAGGGACGGCCCTTCGGCACGCACTTTGCCATCCCCTTTGCTACGCAAACCTCCACGCCACGCCGTCCTCCGCTGGAGATCGCGCCCCAAGGACCGTGGTAAGCTATCCCTTCTTTGTGCGCAGACCGCTCCCCCTTTTCAAGGAGCAGGTCGAAGAAGTAACGTCTCCGAAAAACGTAGATCTCTGGAAAGACCAAAGGCCGCGCCGGAAGCGAATTGCCGCGCCGGCGATTTTCGCAAGGAAGGGACATGACCAAAGCCGCCATGGACAAAGGACAGTCGAAATCGGCGCGTCTACCGAGAGAGAAGATGGCCGGGCGGTCGCTGACGCACTATTCCGTGCACGCCATCGCGTTTTTTTCCGGCGGCGTGGTATTGCTGCTGGAAATTCTGGGAACGCGGATCATAGCGCCCTACATGGGAACGTCGTTTTCGGTGTGGGTGAGCATCATCGGAACTATCCTGGGCGCGCTCTCCCTGGGCTATTACCTGGGCGGCATCCTAGCCGACCGAAACCAAAAACTGCTGCCCATAATTTTGCTGGCTGGCGCCTGCGCGTGCGCCCTGGTGCATTTTGAGAAACCACTGATCCAGGACTTCGGAAGCCTGGGCCTGGAGTGGGGCTCCCTGCTGACGGCAATTTTGTTGTTTGCTCCGCCGAGCGCAGTCCTGGGCATGGTTTCGCCCTATCTCATCAAGATTGCCGCCGACGATCCGGAGCGGATCGGACGCACCTCGGGGACCATCTACGCGGCGTCCACCATAGGCAGCATTGCCGGGACATTCCTGGGTGGTTTCTTTCTCATTCCGCATTTTCCGGTTTCGTCCATCCTCTGGGGGATGGTGGCCGTGCTGCTGGCGCTGTCGGCATGGGCAGCCGGGGCGATCCGGCCCTACTGGGCGGTCACGGCGGGAGTGCTGCTGACGGCGGTGGCAATTCAGGCGTTCACGTCGTCTGGCGAATGGTCAAGCTATGTGGGCGTCAGCCACGTGTTCGAGGAAAACAGCCGGTATTACAGCATTCGCGTGAATGAGATCGATGGAGCGGAGAGACTGTTGCTGCTCGATGGGGGGATCAACAGCGGGCGCGACTTGCAGAGCGACAAAATACTTTTTCCGTACGTTGAACTTTCGGCGAAGCTGATAGAGAGTCTGAAACCGTCGCCGGAGTCAGTATTGATTATTGGCGGCGGCGGATATACGGTGCCCGAGATCATTAAGCAGTATGCGCCGCAGTCCGACGTGACCGTGGTTGAAATCGATCCTGACGTTACCAAGGTGGCGAGGCGGTTCTTTTTGAAGACGCCCGACATCGGCATCACCAACCTGAATGAAGACGGGCGCGTTTTTCTCAACCGCAATCGGCGGCAATTCGACCTGGTTTATACCGATGCGTACGCGAACACCGGCGCGATCCCTCCGCATCTGGCGACCCGCGAGGCATTTGCCGCGATGGGGCGGGCGCTGAAACCGGATGGAGTGGTTATCTTCAATGTCGGCTCGGCGCGGTCTGGCGACCTCGGGCTGGTGTACCAGGCGCTTTACCGGACGCTCCGTGACGTATTTCCCACGATTGCCACTTTTTCGACCTCGCCGGATGATCCAAGCGACGCGCAAAACCTGATCGTGATCGCAACCAATGCGAAGTCTCTTCCGGAAGATGCCTTGCGAGCCTTCGAACCCTCGCGCTGTCGCGAGGCGCCGGCCGCGGGTCTGTTGCTGACGGACGATTATTCGCCGACCGAATATCTGGCGCAAGGTATCATTCGGAGGATCTATCCGAAGGAGCGAAGATACCGGTAGATTGGCGCGCGTGGCCGCAGTGTCAGGGTGGGTTGGGCGCGTTATTTGAACTCGAGAACTTCTTTCTCTTTTCCTTTGCTCATCTCTTCCATCTTTTTGATTTCGTCGTCGGTGAGCTTCTGGATTTCTTCGAGCGCGCGCTTCTCGTCGTCCTCGGTAATTTTCTTGTCCTTCATGGCTTTCTTGATGGCGTCATTGCCGTCGCGGCGGATGTTGCGGATGGCGGTGCGGTGCTCTTCGAGAATCCTGTGCAGGTGCTTGACCATTTCTTTGCGGCGCTCTTCGGTGAGCGCGGGCACGGGCACGCGGATGAGCTTGCCGTCGTTCATCGGATTCAGGCCGAGGTCGCCGCTGCGAATGGCTTTTTCAATCGCGCCCAGCTGCGACGGATCGAAGGGCTGCACGGTGATCATCTGGGGCTCGGGCGCGTGCACGGTGGCGATCTGGTTGAGCGGCATCTGCGATCCGTAGTAGTCGACGGAAATGGTGTCGAGCATGTGGACATTGGCGCGGCCAGTGCGCGTGGCGGCCATTTCGCGGCGGAAATCCTCGACCGCTTTTTCCATCCGTGTTTTGAGCTGTACGTACGTTTCTTTGAGGGCAGGATTCGCCGCCATTGAGGCTTGTGCCATAGTGCGAGGCTCCGAAGAATACAGGATTAAAACGCTCGATTATAAACCTTGTGTTCCCTCGAACAGGTGCGTTCAGGACTTCAAGTCTCCCATTCGTTTCCGGGCATGATTCGAATCATGAATTCATCGAACAGGGGGACAGTGAATGCTGTGTCTCCATGATTGGGACTCCAGATCATTCCCTTCACGATAAGTGCGCTTCGAACTGGTCCCAGCGAACTCACCGATCTTCTCAGCCTCTCCGCAATATCGCCGGACCGGTGTGGGCCAGAGCCAATATCTGACATGGCCCGGAGGTAAGTCTTCTCAGTGGGCGTCAACCGATCGAAGCGAACTCTGAAGAAGCTCTCGTCGAGCGCCGCGATGGCAGCAACCGATGCAGCCTCGACATCCGCCTCCGTGATCGGACTGCGGTCTGCCGTATCCCAGGCATGTTTTCCCCATTCTTGCAAGAAATAAGGATAGCCTTTTGTCTTGGCAATGATCGCAGTTACAGCTTCACGAGCATAGTCCACCCCTTCATCACGTGCCGGCTTGACAATGGCGCGCTCCGCTTCCGTATCGTTCAACGCTCCGATCATAGGAAAGTCGAAGAGTCGCTCCGCATAAGATTTTGCCTTGCCCGCCATGCCTCGCAATTGCGGGAGACCCGCGCCCACCACCGTTATCGGGAGCGCATTTTGAGCGCAGCGGTGAAGAGCGGAGATGAGGGCCGCCAGCTGCTCTTCCTTGACGTATTGCAGCTCGTCAATAAAGACGACAACCGCGGTTTGACCGGCTGCGGCCGCCATTGCAACCTGTTCCAGCAGCGATCCAAGATCCAGTTCCAAGTCACCATTGTCCGCGAGCCCCGCTTCGGGTTCGTAATCGAGACCAACCTCGATGTCTTTGTACCGGAGTTTGAGCCCTCTGGCAAATCCCGCCAAAGCCCGTAGCGCCCGCTTGGCGGTTTCAATCGCAGCGTGTTCACGACTCAACCGTAGGAGAACCTGTCGTAACTGGGGTGCAAGGAGGGCGGGCAACGACTTGTTCTCCGGCGCCTCCATCCGCACGGTATAGATACCGGAGGCCTCGGCGTCTCGGCGAATCTGCTCCAGAAGAACCGTCTTGCCGACTCCGCGCAGCCCCACGAGAAGCACGCTCTTGGCGGGTCTGCCCTGGCGAATCCGAGCAATCGCGATTCGAAGCTGCTCCCGGAGAGCATCTCTACCCGCTAATTCTGGCGGAGTCGATCCGGCACCCGGAGAGTAGGGATTAGTGATCGAATCCATGGCTTTATATCTAAATTAGTGAAGTTATCAACAATTGATAATATCTGTAATTAAGATACAAATCAACCAGTCGTAGTCGAATCAGGCGCTGACCAGCGAGCCGATTTTTTCTCCGAGAATTACTTTGCGTAGGTTGCCGTGCTCGTTGAGGTTGAAGACGATGATGGGAAGATTGTTGTCTTTGCAGAGGGAGATGGCGGTGGAGTCCATCACCTTGAGGCCCTGCTTGAGAACGTCCATGTAGGTGATGTGGGAAAATTTCTTGGCGTCTTTCACCTTCATGGGATCGGCGTCGTAGATGCCGTCGACCTTGGTGCCTTTGAGGATGGCGTCGGCCTTGATCTCCATGGCGCGGAGCGAGGCGGCGGTGTCAGTGGAGAAGTAAGGATTGCCGGTGCCGCCAGCGAAAATGACCACGCGGCGTTTTTCGAGATGGCGAATGGCGCGGCGGCGGATGAACGGTTCGGCGACCTGGTTCATCTCAATGGCCGACTGTACGCGGGTGAAGACCCGCTGCTTTTCGAGGGCGTCCTGGAGGGCGAGGGCGTTGATGACGGTGGCCAGCATGCCCATGTGGTCGGCGGAGACGCGATCCATGTCCTTGGCCTGATCGGCGACGCCGCGAAAAAAATTTCCGCCGCCGACCACGATGGCAATTTGCAGGCCGAGGTTATGCACGTCGGCAATTTCGCCCGCGATGGAGTGAATGTGGGCGGTGTCAACGCCGAAGCCCTGGTCGGCGGCGAGAGCCTCGCCCGAAAGTTTGAGAAGAATGCGCTTGAAGATGGGAGTAGACATGGGGCCTCAGGGTTCAAGGTTTCAAAGTTTCAAAGCGTCAAGGTTTCAAAGTAAACCGGTTTCAAATCTTTTTCCAACTTCTTGAAGCCTTGGTCACTTTGAACCGCAAACTAAAAGGGGCGCCGCAGCGCCCCCTGATTTATTTGGCAGCCGGAGCCGCCTCGCCCTCGTCGGGCTTGCTGCCGGTGGATGCCACGGTCGCGGTCGCGTCGCCGACTTTGAAGCGGGCGAAGCGGCGCACTGCGATGTTCTCTCCCAGCTTGCCGACCTTGGCGGCGATCAGTTGCGAGATGTTGATGGTCTGGTCTTTGATGAAGGGCTGCTCGAGCAGGCACACTTCCTCGTAGAACTTTTCCATCTTGCCGGTGACGATTTTTTCGACCACCTGCGGCGGTTTGCCGGTGGCTGCGGCCTGCGCGCGATAGATGTCCTTTTCGCGCTCGAAGGCCTCGGGCGTTACGTCTTCCTTGCGCACGAACTTCGGATCGCTGGCCGCAATGTGCATGGCGATGTCGTGGGTCAACTCTTTGAAGTCGTCGGTGCGGGCGACAAAGTCGCTCTCGCAATTGACCTCGACCAGCACGCCGATCTTGCCGCCGGCATGAATGTAGTGGGCAACCGAGCCTTCGCTGGTGACGCGCGCCGCCTTCTGCTGCGCCACGGCCGTGCCGCGCTTGCGCAGAATGACGATGGCCTTTTCAATGTCGCCATTGGATTCGGTCAGCGCCTTTTTGCAGTCCATCATGGGCGCGCCGGTTTTTTCGCGGAGATCTTTCACTTGTCCTGCTGAAATGTTTGCCATACTCGTACTCATTAGAACCTCATCTGTCAAAAGTTTCAAAGTTTCAAGGTCTGAAGGTTTCAAGGAGAAGAGATCACAGGGTCAAACTTCAATGAGCACCCTGCAACCTTGAAACTTTGCAACCTTGAAACCTGCTGTTATAAAAGTCGACCCGCGCAGACCGGCCACGCGGGTCAGATCCTTCGGAATTGCTGGAGGCCATTCGCGAAGCGCCAGCAGCCGCTGTTATGACCGGCGCGTTTCCGCCTGGAGTTCGTCGATATCCTCTGTGATGGCCGCGGGGCGCTTGCGCGTACCCGTGCCGAGCACATCTTCCATGCTGATGTCTTCGCCCTCGGGAGCGATTGCGACCGCCTCGACCGCGACTTCGACCGGCACGCCCTCCGCCACAACTTCGGCTTGCGGTTCGGCATAGGCTGCGGCCTGGATCTCGGCCACCTGCTTATCGCCCAAGGCATTCACGCCTTCGGCGATAGACTCGGAAATCTTCGAGGTAAACAGACGGATCGCGCGCAGCGCGTCATCGTTGCCGGGAATCACATAATCGACTTCGGTCGGATCGCAGTTGGTGTCCACGACGGCGACCACCGGAATGCCCAGCTTACGCGCTTCGCGCACGGCGATCTGCTCTTTGTTCGAGTCGATGACGAAAATCGCATCGGGCAGCCGCGACATATTCTTAATGCCGGCCAGGTTCGCCTGGAGATGCTTGCGCTCGCGCTCGAGCTTGATGACTTCTTTTTTCGGCAGAAGATCGTAGCGGCCATCGGTGGCCATCTCGTCGAGCTCTTTCAGCCGCTTCACGGATTTTTGCACGGTGACCCAGTTGGTCAAAAGGCCGCCCAGCCAGCGCTGGTTCACATAAAACATGCCGCAGCGCCCCGCCTCTTCGGCAATGGCGTCCTGCGCCTGGCGCTTGGTGCCCACAAAGAGAACCACTTTCCCTTCGGCCGCCAGATCCTGCACGAACTTCGACGCCTCTTTGAACATCTTCAGCGTCTTTTGCAGGTCGATAATGTAGATCCCATTGCGCTCGCCGAAGATGTACTCCTTCATGCGCGGGTTCCACCGCTTGGTTTGATGCCCGAAGTGCACACCCGCTTCGAGCAACTCTTTCATGGTGATGTTAGCCAATTAACCTCCTTATTTGGTCTGCATCCGGCGAATTGGTTGCCAGTTGCCGGTTGTCAGTTGCCAGTAAACCGCCTGGACACTGGCTACTGGCGACCGGCAACTGCTCTTCCGGATTGCCATTCCCGTCCCACCCATCTCGGGGGAGGTGGGGGGATGAATTGAACACCTAAATCAAAGTTTCAAGGTTTCAGTGTTTCAAGGTTTCAAAGACTCAAGGCGCTGCTCAGACAACGTTGAAACCTTGAAACCTGCGACACTCTGAAACCTGCGCTTTACCGCTTACTGAACTGGAAGCGCTTTCTTGCGCCCTTCTGTCCGTACTTTTTGCGCTCTTTGGCGCGCGGATCGCGGGTGACCATGCCTTCGGCCTTCAGCTTTTTGCGCAATTCCACGTTAAAAAGCATGAGCGCGCGCGTGATGCCAAGGCGCACGGCCTCGGCTTGTCCCGCCACTCCGCCGCCGTTGACGCGGGCGAGCACGTTGAAACTGGCGCCCGTCTCTGTCGAAGCCAGAGCCTGCTTGGCACTTACGCGCTGCGAAGGGGTTACAAAGTATTCTTCGAACGCTTTGCCGTTGACCTTGAATTCACCGCTGCCCGGACGCAGAAAAACGCGCGCAATCGCCGCCTTCCGCCGCCCCGTTCCGTAGTATTGAACCGTCTCTGCCATGTTTAGCTTCGGGCCTCGAGCTTCGAGTTCCGAGCGATCGTCGCACGGAAGGCTGAAGCGTCTGGCCTGATAACCTTTCTGAGAAATCTTAAACTCTTTTTGCTCGCAGCTCGCAGCTCTCGACTCGTAGCTCGCGGCTCGCAGCTTCTTCCTACGCGAACACTTTCACTTCCGGTTTCTGCGCCGCGTGCGGATGCTTGTCGCCCTTGTATACCTTGAGCTTGGTGAACATCTGCTTGCCGAGTTTGTTCTTCGGCAGCATGCGCGAAACGGCCAGTTCAATCACCAGCTCCGGCTTGCGCACCAGGCGCTTCTTGACCGCCTCGGAGCGCAGTCCGCCGGGATAGCCGGTGTAATGGTGATAGGTCTTCTGCTCGACCTTCATGCCGGTCATCTTGACCTGCTCGGCGTTGATCACAACGACGTGATCGCCGGTGTCGATGAACGGCGTATATTGCGGATTTTCTTTGCCCATCAGAATGCGGGCCACGCGCGAGGCGAGCCGGCCGAGCGACTGCCCGGTGGCATCCACCACAAACCACTTTCGCGCAATTTCCCCTTCTTTCGGGAAATAGGTTGACATCGCAACTCTCCCAAACTGAAAGAACGAATGATGAAGACCGCTGAGTGCCCCGATCGATCCAATAAAAAGATCGATCCAATTGAAGATCAATCCACAGAAGATCGAACCTGAAAATCTATCCCGGTAAGATCGATCTAACGACGCAATCCACGCAGAACGCGCGCAAGGTGTTCCGGGCGGGCAGCCGCAGGACTTCCAAAGGAATTTAGGATAGCCCACGGACGGACCGATTGTCAACGAACAGATTCAGACCAAAGGGGTTATTGGGGCGGCTGGCCACTTTCGGGCCTCTCCGCCGATGATACCTGCCCCGGTGACGCCCATCACCGCGCAAAGTGCGGGGGCGCGGGAACATTAAGCCGTAAGCGCAAGCCTCGCAAGGAAGGAAGGGCAGCTAAGTGCTCCCGGGTCGTTCGTCTGCCGGGTTCACACGATCTTTCTCTGGCCATGCCCACAAGGGAGCGTCCCAACTTCCGACGGGCGGGCCAACCTCGAGGCCGGTCCGCGGCGCCTCGCGAAATCTTGCCAGGCCGTCCGCCTCCGGCTGCCGAAGGAGGTTTGTTATGCCAGGCGTTGTTGCTCCCACCCGCATCAAGCTGGACAGCATTCTGTTCGCGACCGACTTTTCGCCCTCGGCCGAGACCGCTCTGTCCTATGCCCTCAATCTGGCTCATCACTACAACGGCTCCGTGTATTCGGTCAACGTACTGCCGCATATGCCATTCATCGAGTGCCCGCAGGTCGCCTCCGAGCAAGCGCGGTTTCTGATGGAAGAACGAATGGCTGAATTCTCGGCGTCCCCATTTCTGCGCGACATTCGCCACAAGGAATTCATCGAAGAGGGGGAGGTGGCGGAGGTGCTGTCCAGACTGGCGGCTGAACACGACATCCATTTGATCGTGCTCGGAACCGGCGGCCGCAAGGGTTTCGGAAAACTGCTGCTCGGCTCGGTCGCGGAAGAAGTGTTCCGCAAGGCCGAGTGTCCCGTGCTCACCGTGGGGCCGCACGCCACGCGCTGGGAAATCGAGGGCCATCTGCGGCATATTCTCTATGCCACCGATTTCGGCGCGGAGTCGCTGCACGCGCTGCCCTATGCCGTTTCTTTGGCGGAGGAAAATCACGCTCGTTTGACGATGCTGCACGTTGCCCTGATGCCTGACGTGCCGATGACGGAGATAGAGGCGGGAGCGATGAGAGTGTACGATCGCGATGAAATATCGGCCGAAAGGTTAAGGCATCTGCGTAGTTTGATTCCCGAAGCCAACCAGCTTAGGCAAGAGCCTGAGTATCTGGTGGAATTCGGATCGCCGGTTGGCACGATACTGAAGGCGGCTGCGACCGCGGACCTTATTGTGCTGGGCGTAAAACGGCCAACCGTTCTAACAAAACATTTGGGCGCGGGCGTCGCCTATAAAGTGGCCTGTGACGCGCCTTGCCCGGTGCTTTCGGTGAGCGCGCGATGCCGCGATTAGCGCGAGGCGAGGCACTGGACGCCTGGAACGACGCGATTAGAAGGGCGGAGAAAGCGTTAGATAGCGCGGACTATGCAAATCGTTCGACTATCCAATCGCTCGGCTAACCAGTCGCCCGGCTAACCAACGCGGATTTCTTCCACGCGATCGCCACGCCCAATCAGCGCCAGGGTCGCCAGACCGATAAAGAGCCCGTGTTCGACCACGCCCGGAATATTGCTCAGCGTGCGCGCGAGGGCAGGAGGGTCGCCGATTTTTCCGAACTCGCAATCGAGAATCGGGTTGCCGTTGTCAGTGAGATATAAACTGCCGCCGGCGCGAGTGCGCAGTTTGGGCGTAGCGCCCAGCGCCTGAATTTTCCTTTTGACCACGGCGCGCGCGAACCCGACAATCTCGACCGGCAGCGGAAACTTGCCAAGCGCCGGTACCAGTTTGGAGGAGTCGGCGATGACGACCATTCGCTTCGAGGCGGCGGCGATGACTTTTTCCCGCAGCAGCGCGCCGCCTCCACCTTTGATCAGCCGCAACTGCGGATCGATCTCGTCCGCGCCGTCGATATCGATGTCGATTTCCGGATGCTGATCGAGGGTCGCCAACGGAATGCCGACTTCGCGCGCCACATCCGCAGTCGCGTTCGAGGTGGGAATGCCGACGATTTTCAGTCCAGCTTTGATGCGCTCACCGAGAGCGAGCATCGTAAAGAAGGCGGTTGAACCTGTGCCCAGGCCGACGACCTCGCCGTCGCGCACCAGTGCGGCGGCGGCGCGCCCGGCCAGTTCTTTCTCTTTTTCATTGGCCATGAATCACCGAAAATAGCGGATCAAAAATAGATCGCCGAAAGTGGATCATAAATTCCGCGCCCCGCCTCGATTTCGTTTTCGCGGCCGTCATTTTCTGAACAACTCAATGTAGACGAGATAGCCCGCCAGCGCGACCCCAAAAAGACCGAGCAGATAAGAAACGATATCGATGACGAAGCCGGCCGGCTCAAAACTGCCGGTGTCGAGTTGCACGCGCGTCTTGCGATAGCGCGCCAGACCGGCCAGAATGAGGAGCACTCCGCCGGCAATCGAGATCACGCCGAGCCATGCGGTAACTCCGTAGGTATTTGAGTCACTCCCTTGCAGGCGGAGAAATTCGCGCAGTGCGATGGAGAAGCGGCCGATTGCGAATCCGAAGATGATGGTGGCGATGCCGGTGCGCACCCAGGCGAGAAAAGTCCGCTCATTGGCGAGGTGGTCGCGGGCACGGTTGGGATTGGTCTCGGGCATCTTCATGCAAAATCTTTGGGCAAGCCCGCAATTATTCCACAGCTTTGCGCAAGAGCGCAGCCGGCGCGGCGATGTTCTGCAAAAGATCGGCGGGCAGGCCGTGGCGCTGCTGAAGATATTCGGGCGCATTGTAGGAGAGCCAGACCTTGCCCTGCGCATCCTGCCAGGCCAGAGCTTTGAGTGGAAGGTCGATCGCCGCACTGGGCGCGGCGACCATGAGCGGCGTGCCGGCTTTCGGACTGCCGAAGATCAGCAGTTGGGTGGGACGCATTTCGAGGCCGGCTTTGGCGGCTTCTCCGCTGTGATCGACGAGCGCGAAGATGGTTACGCCTTTTTCTTTGAGCAGGGTTTGCAGGCGTGCCAGAGTTTCCGGCACGGAGTAGGGGCTGGGGATGTCGATGATTCCAGAGTTCATGGGATCCTCCGCATGAATAGACGATGCGGCGCGTGCTGGCGTTGCAGAAGTTTGCTGGGGCGGGGCTGCTAGCCGCCGATCATCTTGCCCAGAATTTCTTTGAGCAGTTTGGCCGCGACCATGGCCGTCAATTGCGTATTGTCTTGCGCGGGATTGAATTCAACAATGTCGGCGCCCGCGACTCGGCCATTGATGGCGTGAATGTGGGCGATGGCTTCGCGCACGGACATGCCTCCCGGCTCGCGGTGCGAGATGCCGGGTGCGAATGCGGGATCGAGCGCGTCCATATCGAACGATATGTACACCGGACCGTCAACCTTCATGCGGTCGAGCGCGGGCAGGTGGCGCATCTCGATGACCTCGACGCCAAACTTTTTAGCCTGCTCGCGCTGGTGCGCGGTCATGGTGCGAATACCGACCTGAATCAGGCGCTTGGCCGCGCCTTTTTCCATGATGCGGGCGAAGGGGCAGGCGTGCGACAGGCGATTGCCTTCGAGTTCGTCATAAAGATCAGGGTGCGCGTCGAAGTGGATAATCGTCAGGCCGGGAATGCGCTCGCCAAAGGCGCAGATAATCGGCAACGTGATGGAGTGATCGCCGCCCAGGCAAACCGGGCGCAGGTTGTGGTCGAGGAGTTCACCGATCTTCGATTCAATCGCGGGGAAGGGCGACTCAAACGTGAATTTCAGGTCGCCGGCGTCGCAGTAGGCGCCTTCTTCGCTGAGGTCGACGCCGGTTTCCGTGGTGGGATTCGACGAAGCGGAGCCGAACGCGACGCGAATAATTGGCGGAGCGCCCGCGGCGCCGCGCAGCCAGGAAGAGTTTGCGTCAAAGGGAATGCCGAGAAGAACGGGCGTTCCCGGCCTGGCAGATTTCAGAGAGATTGTCATAGGCATACTTCCTAAGTCGACAATAGCTGCGAGGCGGGCGCGCTGGCAGTGATCGCAGACACATCGCGGAACGGCCTTTGCCGCAAAGATTGCCGCCGGGATATGCCCTCCCGGCCGCGCATGAATCGGCGACGGAAGCGCGATCATCCGTTATTCTATAAGCACCTCTTATGGCTATTTCTACTCACAATTCTACGGGCAGTGCAGAAACTGCGACCTCTGAAATCATCGACCACTATGAGCGCGAGCGCGTTTTCGGGCTTTTCCGGCAGTTTGGCTACCTTGAGGCGGAACTGAATCCGCTCGGGCTTTTGCCGCCGCAGCCTCATCCCGACCTTCAGATTGACAGCGATTTTGCGCGCGAGGCACGGCGCATTTATTGCGGCAGCGTGGGCGTCGAATTCATGCACATCGCCGACCCCGAGCGCCGGCGCTGGATTCAGGAGCGCATCGAGGCTGAGCCCGAGCCGGTGGACCGCGCACGCGCCCTCGACTTGCTGATGCGCGCCGACCTGTTCGAGCAGACTTTGCAGCAACGATACCTGGGCAATAAAAGATTTTCGCTCGAGGGCAACACCTCATTGCTGCCCGCGGTCGATGAAATTCTTGACGTCGCCGGAGAGCGCGGCGCGCTCGAACTGGTGATGGGCATGAGCCACCGGGGGCGCCTGAACGTCATCATCCATGTGGCAAAACGCCCGGGAGAACAGGTGTTTGCCGAATTCGAAGATGTGGACCCGCGCAGCGTGCTCGGCTCGGGCGACGTGAAGTATCACATCGGCGCGACCGGCGAGTACGAAACCAAGAGCGGAAAGAAAATCCATATCCACCTGGCGTCGAATCCCAGTCATCTTGAGGCGGTCGATCCGGTGACGGTTGGGCGCACGCGCGCCAAGCAGGATCGCGCAGGCGAAGGCGGCAAGGCAAAATATTTGCCGCTGCTCGTCCATGGCGACGCGGCATTTGCGGGGCAGGGGATTACCGCGGAGACGCTGAACTACGCGGACCTCGGGGGGTATACGGTCGGCGGCACGATTCACGTGCTGGTGAACAACCTGCTGGGATTTACGACGAACGCGCGCGACGAGCACTCCTCGCGCTTCTCGGCGCAACTGGCGCGGCGGCAGGCCGTGCCGATTTTTCACGTGAATGGCGAAGACGTGGACGCGGTGATGCGGGTTGCGCGCATTGCGGCCGAATACCGGTACACATTTTGGAGCGACGTAGTGGTTGACTTGATCGGCTATCGCCGCCATGGGCACAGCGAAGTCGATGACCCGACCGTCACGCAGCCGCTAATGTACAAGGCCATCAAGGAGCATCGGCCGCTGTTTGAAATTTATGCGAAGCAGGTTGGAGTCGAGAACTTTGCCGAGCAGGCCGCGGCCATCAAAGCAGAGTTTGAGAGCGCACAAAAAGCGGCCGCGAAAGTCACCAAGAAGCCGCTGCTGCGCGAGTTACCCGGCTATTGGGATAGCTATTTCGGCGGCCGCTATAAGCCCGAATACGAGCAGCCGACGGGGCTCTCGCGCGAAGAATTGGCGCAATTGACTGTGCGGCTGACCACGTATCCAGAGGGATTCCACATTCACCCGAAGGTGAAAAAGCTGCTGGAGCAGCGCGCCGAGATGGGCACGGGAAAAAAGCCGCTCGACTATGGAATGGCCGAAGCGCTGGCGTTTGCGAGCCTGCTGAAGCGGGGAATTCCGGTGCGGCTGAGCGGGCAGGACTCGCGGCGCGCGACCTTTAATCAGCGGCATTCGGTGCTGATCGATACCGAAAATGAAAGCGAGTTCGTGCCGCTGTGCAACGTCGCTGAAGGCCAGGCGCAGTGCCAGATCTACAATTCTCCGCTTTCGGAAGCGGGCGTGATGGGATTCGAGTACGGTTATAGCCGCGATTTTCCCGAGGCGCTGGTGCTGTGGGAGGCGCAGTTTGGCGACTTCGCAAATGTGGCGCAGGCGGTGATCGATCAGTTCGTCAGCGCGGGAGAAGACAAGTGGGGACTGCTGTCGGGCCTGGTGCTGCTGCTGCCGCACGGCTATGAAGGGCAGGGCCCGGAGCATTCGAGCGCGCGCATTGAGCGCTTTTTGCAACTCGCGGCGCGCGATAACTTTCAAATCTGCCAGCCTTCGAATGCGGCGCAGTATTTTCACCTGTTGCGGCGACAGGCGCTCCGCCACTGGCGGAAGCCGCTGGTCGTGTTTACGCCGAAGAGCATGTTGCGGCATCCGGACGCGCTTTCGCCGCTCGACGATCTGACGCACCAGAAATTTTTGCCGGTAATTCCGGACACAGAGGCGCGCGACGCGAAGCGCATTCTGATTTGCACGGGAAAGATCGGCCACGAACTGCGCGCGGAACGGCAGAGGCGCCAGGACATGAACACGGCCATCATTTTTCTCGAACAGATGTATCCGTTTCCCGAGGCCGAGCTTGAAGCCGAATTCGAGCGCCACGAGACGGCACGCGATATTGTCTGGGTGCAGGAAGAGCCGTCGAACATGGGCGCGCTGTTTTACATGTTGCCGCGGCTGCGGCGAATTGCCGAGGACAGGCAGGTACTGTCGGTAAAGCGCTCGGGCAGCGCGAGCCCGGCGACGGGATCGGCGAAGGCACACGAGGTGGAGCAGAAGACGCTGCTGGCGCTGGCTTTCACCACGCAGGGGTAGCGGGTGCGAAGAGGCGCTTAGGAGGCAGTCGTCTCAGTCTGGAATGAAAATTTCTACTAGCTTCGCCGATGTCTCAAGCGCGGCACTCGGCGAAATCGTCCCAAGTCTTTGCAGTAGACGCTGCCTGTCAACCGACCGAAGCTGGTCGAGCGCGATTTGCCCGCTTTTGCCCTGGAAGCGAACCGCAACCCTAGTTGGATAAGACCGTTTCACTGTCGTCATGGGAGCGACGATCACAGTCCTAAGGCTCTCGTTGGTCTCATCCGGTGAGACGACCAAACACGGACGGATCTTTTGAATTTCGGCGCCTCGCGTCGGGTCTAAGCTGACGAGCCAAACTTCATCCCGCTGAGGGGCGCGGCCTACCACTGCCATTCCTCGCGGTCAAACTCGTTGGGGAAATCAGGAAGCAGGAGTTCTTCGCGGTTCGTTACGTTCGCAGCGCGGAACGACTCGCGCCAACCTTGGCGGGGCCGACGCTCCGGCGAGATGATCAAACGGTTGTTCTCAACGCGTAAGTCGACGGTTTGACTGATGCCACACTGCTCGATGAGGGGTTTGGGAATGCGTATGCCGCGAGAATTGCCTATGCGAATGAGCTCAGCTTTCATGGATAGCTCCCCAAAATTCGTAATTACATTGTATCCACGAAAGACCCCCTTTGGCAAGGGTGAGAACAGCCGCTTCCACCTCGAAGAATAGTGAGCGAGAGCCTGGTCAGGAATTCTTTGGCGAGGCTCGCTTCTTTCTACGGCCAGCGCTTGGCTGCGTCTTCCCAGCCGGCGGCGCGCGCGGGCGCATTAACCGCCTGAGCGGCAACCGGCGACGACATCCGAATCGGTTGCTGCGGAGACGTGGTCAGCGTCGGCTTGGGCGCTTCGGCTTGCTCTTTATCCTCGGCCAGCAGCGGGGCTGCCAAGCGCAACGCTTCCACTTCTTTCTCCAGCCGCGCCAGTTCCAGCTCTTTCTGGCGTAACACTTCGAACACATTTTTCATGCCTAACCACCTCTCCGATCCAAGAAACGCGTAAGCGCAGACTATGAGTTTTGGCCGGAACTTGTCAAGGATATCGGAGCCGGTTGTACCCTTCTTGCGAACGAACGCGCCGGAACCGGCGATCGAAAACCCGCGATCGGGAACCAGCGCCTGCCGACCAGCGCTAGCGAAAGAACACCACAAACGCGACGAAGATCGCGACGATCAGCACCACGAACGCCAGCAGATTGAGGTGTCGCGACACCCACGATTCTTCGGCATGCAGCGAGTTGGCGAGAAATGCCGGCAGCATATCGTCGTCAGCGGCGGTCCCGAGTGAGTCCGCAGGTGGACCGGCCGCAACCGGATTTCCGTCCGCCCCGCTTTGGTTCGCGTCAACCTCGCCAAGCGCACCGCCGCCTCTCTGCGCGCCCAGTCGCTTTTCATTCTCCTTCTTCTCAACATCGCGCTTCTCGCAGTCAAGACACAACGTTCTGCCCGAGGAGATCGGGAACCCGCACGAGGCGCATTTCTGCACGCGGCGCATAACCTCGGGAACCGCAGCAGAATCGGCGGGCGCAGGGTCGGGAACAGCCGCGAAGATGGGCGCGAGATCCTCCGCCGTGAGAAACGAATCGGCTGAACTGGAAGTCGCCGCGTCCTCGCCGCCTTCTGCGGGAGAAACATTCTCTGCGGGGACTTCCGGGAGTTGATCGCCGCAAGTCGCCGATGATGGCGGTGCGATGGACGCTGGCTCCGACGAGCCCGGCGCAGTCGATCCTAACAAAGGCGCGACTGGCGCAATCGCGCCTGAAGAAGATAACGGCGGTGCTTCGGCGGGCTCGTCCGCTCTGGCGCTTGCCGCCGGAGCCGATTCCTGCCGCCGTTCCGCCAAGTCAAGCGCCGTGGTAGTGAGTGCCGCCATTCGCTCCAGCGCCACCAGGTCGCGTTCCTCGAACGCATAGGGATGGTCGGAGAACAACTCGAACAATCCCCGCACCTCTCCGTTGCGCCGGAACAGGGGCAAAACGACGATGGAAGCGATGCCCAGCTCGCGGCAGGTTTCGAGGTTCACGCGCGGATCGGTCTCGGCATTATCGCAGCGCAGCAACTGGCGACGGGCAATGCTCTCACCCGTCAGCCCGGAGCGTACCTGCAAACGCGCTCCAATGGCGGGCGCGCACGCACCGGCGCTGGCGCGGCAGACCATCTCGTCGCCTTGCGGAATCGCCAGCGCGGTCCCGGTCGCGCCCGTTATGTACAGTGCGCGCTCCACCAGCAACTGCAGCGCGGCTTCCAGTTCGCGCTCGTCGAAAGCAGATGGAGGGGCGTGGTCCGCGGCGGCGTCAGCAGCGGCCGATCCGGCGCGCAGCACTCCGCGCGGATCCGCGGAAAAGGCCGACTCGTCGGATTGGGGGGATCCGGACATGTGCAGCAAGGTAAGGTTCGCTCGTCGAAACTCGAAATAGGGCGAGCGAAAACAATCATCTCTCCCCTGCGAAATTCCGCGAGGGAGCTAACCCGAGTCTCGCCTCGGAGACTCTGGCTGTCAAGGGTACCTGCGATGGGGGTGGAGGCGTGAAGAACGCGATGGAGGGGCCGACTACGAGGGTGCGGAAAACACACAGCCGCGGATTACTGCGCGGCGTCTTTGTGCCGGAGCCATTCGATAAACATCTGCTCGCGCGGCTTGTCGTAGGCCATTAAAAGGTGGCGGATGCTGCGCCCGCTGACGAAATGGCAAACTTCTTCGGCCAGGTTCTTGGCGTGATCTCCAGCGCGTTCGAGCGACTGCGTCATGAAGATGACTTGCAGGCTCGACCGGCGCTCGACGTTCTCCGGGTTCTCGATATGGCGCAGAAAAATCAGGTTGCGCAGGCGATCCATCTCGGCGTCGGCGCGCAGCACCTCGATGGCTTTTTTCACATCGCGCTGCGAGAATGACTGCCCAACGTCGGCCAGCATCTTTTCAAGAATCGTGGCCATCTGGGTCAGGTCGCGAATGTCCTGCGGATCGATATGCGCGCCCGCGGCCTGCGCGCTGGTGGCAAAACTCAATAGCAGATCGCCGATCCGCTCCAGTCCGATCATCAATTTCATGCAGGCCAGCAACTGGCCGGTTTCCGTCTGGTCCACACGCGTGATCGTCGAGGTCACGCCCGAATCCACTTCCACGTCGATGGCGTCGAGATCTTTTTCGCACTGCCGAATCGCATTCAAGCGTGACATCGAACCGGTCGCGATGCCTTCCGCCGCAATGGATGCGGCCTCGCGCGCCAGTCCACATGCCTCCACGGTGCGCTTGACCAAGTCGGCGCTGGAAGGCTCCGGCGAGGGCGTTTTCATGCTGGCCGTGCTCATAGACGATACCTACCCGGGTCTGGTGCAGAATCGATTTGCATTTTTTTTATCACGAATGCGCGAATACACCTATGGAAATGATAGGTGCCCGCGCCCCGCGAAAGGTTACGACGCGGTGAATTTCCGGCCCCCGCGCATGAAACCTACGCGGACTCCGCATGGGAAGCGGGCAAACTGAACAGAAACGTCGAGCCGTGATTCAGTTCGCTCTCCGCGCGAATCATTCCGCCGTGAGCGATGATAATGTGCTTCGCGATCGCCAGGCCGAGGCCGGTCCCGCCCGATTCGCGCGACCTCGCCTTGTCGACGCGATAAAAGCGCTCGAAAAGCCGCGGAACGTGCTCCGACGAAATTCCCGGGCCGAAATCCCGCACATAAAATTCCACCCCGTTTGCGATTGTGCCCGAAGGAGAGCTCGCTGTGCCCGTGGTGGACGCGCTCGTGGCCGTCCCTCCCGACGCCAACCGCGCCCCGAGCACAATTTCTTTCCCTGACGCGGCATACTTCAGCGCGTTTTCAATCAGGTTCGAAAAGATCTGGTGGATCGCCTCCCGGTCGGCGTCCACATGCGCATCGGGCGCGGCGTTGTCGACCTGAAGTTCCATGCCATACGAGCGAGCCACTTCGCGAAAGCTTTCGAGCGCATCGTGCAGCAACTCGTCAGTGCTGACCCTCTGAATATCGAACCGCTGCTCGCCCGATTCGACGCGCGCCAGCGTGAGCAGGTCTTCGGTCAAGCGCGACATGCGCGCGGCATTTTTGCGGATGATCTCCAGAAAATCGCGCACATGATTATCGGTGATCGAGCCGTCGAGCAGCGTTTCGGTATATCCCTGAATCGACGTGAGTGGAGTTCGCAATTCATGCGAGACATTGGCGATAAAATCGCGGCGCGTTTTCTCCATGCGCTCGGTTTCGGTGAGGTCGCGCAACACGGCGACGGCGCCGCCTCCGGGCATGGGCGCGGCGGTGACATCGATGGTGCGCCCAGAAGCGATCGTGCTGGAACGGGCGGAGGTGACGACATTGTCGTTCGCGGCTTTCTGGATGGCGGCGAGAAAATCGGGATCGCGCACGCTATCAATCAGCGGCGCGTTCAGCCGGGGCGAGCGAAGCAGAAGACGGTTCATGCGGCGATTCGCCCACTGCACACGCCCATCGGCGCCGACGGCGATCACGGCGTCCTGCATGCTGTTGAGGAGCGTCTCGAGCTCATTCTGGCTGGTTTGCACGCGGACAAAGTTTTCTTCGACGCGCCGCGCCGTGCGGTCGAGTGCAGCGGCAACCTGCCCGACTTCATCTATCGAAGTGGAGGCGATTCTGGCAGTAAGGTCGCCGGCGGCGACGCGCTCGGCGAAACTCACGATGCGCTTCAGGCGTCGGCCGAGATATTGCGAGGTGACGGCTGCGAGCAGAAGGGCGATTCCGAACGCGATGAGCGATCCGCGCAGCAACGCCTCACCCAACGGCCGGTCGGTGATTTCAATCTCAGGCAACGGATAGGCCAGGCGCACCGCGCCTCCGGAGATGGGTGCGGCCACATAAATAAACGGAATGCCAACGGTGTGGCTGTCGCGCTCGTCGAGACCGATGGAACCGGAAAGCGCCGCGACGAATTCCTTGCGGCGCGCGTGATTTTCCATCGTGCTGGGATCGGCTTCGGAGTCGGCGAGCACCCTGCCGGTGGGATCGATGACGGTGGCACGGGCGCCGGCCGCCTGTCCCTCCTGTGAGGTGATGTCAGCGAGGGAATGCTGGTGGTCGTTCTCCACGCGATAGGCAAACATCACCACTTTTTGCCGCAGGTCGCGCTCGATTTGCTCGTGCAGCGTATGTTGCCAGACATTGCGCACCGTCCACTGGAGCGTGACCGCGGTGACTGCGATCACCACCAGGAACACGAGCATCAACTTGACGAAGATGCGACTTCTCAATGGGGAACCTCGAAGCGGTAGCCTGCGCCGCGGACCGTCTTCAGGTAGCGTGGATTTTCCGGATCGGGCTCGATTTTTTCGCGGATGCGGCGCACATAAACGTCCACCGATCGCGGCGTGACATACGCGGTGTCGCGCCAAACTGAGTCGAGCAATTGGTCGCGGGTGAACACGCGCCCCGCGTGCCGCATGAAGTAGTCGAGCAGCCGAAATTCAGTGGCCGTGGTCGGCACCTGCTTTCCGCGCACGGTCAACGTCATGGCCGCCGGATCGATGTGTACGTCCTCGATCTTGGTCGCCGTCGGCGGCAGCGGCCGTTCGAAGCGCCGCATCACCGCTTTCACCCGCGCCACCAGTTCGCGCGGGCTAAACGGCTTCGGAATGTAGTCGTCCGCGCCGAGTTCCAGCCCCAGAATGCGATCTGCCTCGCCGCTCTTTGCGGTCAAAAAAATCACGGGCACCGACGCCAGCGACACCGATTGCCGAATCTGCCGGCAAAGCTCCAGGCCGTCTTTTCCCGGCACCATGATGTCGAGCAGGAACAGCGCCGGGCGCTGCCGCTCCGCATCGGACACGACCAGATTGCCGGTCGAATACAGCCGCACGTTAAAGCCTGCGCCCTCCAGGTGGTGGCGCACCAGCCGCGAAATATCCGGGTCGTCCTCGACGACAAATAATGTAGGTTTCACGGCCAACATTGTAGACCGGAAATGTAACAGTTCTGTAACAAGCGGGCGAGAACTCAGCGCAGGCGCATCCCGGCCTCGGCCGAAAAGTCCATGGGGGCGAATTCGCGGCGCAGGAATTTGGGGAAGGCGGCGGCCGCAATCATGGCGGCGTTATCAGTGGAAAGCGAGCGGGATGGAAAGAAGACGGGCAGACCCTGCAACTCAGATTCGTGCTGAAATGTGGAGCGCAACTCCGAGTTCGCGGCCACGCCGCCGCTGACAAACAGCGTGCGCACGTCATATTCGCGGGCCGCCGCCAGCGTTTTCGCCACCAGGTCGCTCACCATCGCGCGCTGGAATGACGCCACCAAGTTGAGCGTCTGCCGGTCCGAGAGGCGAAGGTAATCGTCGAGAGTGGGCTGGGCGGGCTTGCTATCGCCGTGCTTTTTGCCAATCTCGGCTAGCGCCTGCCGTCGCGCCTCAATCGACGGCGCGAGGTTTTCCGTCTCGACATATCGCAGCACCGCCGTCTTGATTCCGCTGTAGGAAAAATCAAATCGCGGGCGCGCATTGGCCGGTTCGCGCGCGGGTGCGCCTTCGTGCCGCGAAGATTCTCGGCGGTCACGGTGCTTCATCTGCGCAATCTGGAATTTCACCGCATACGGATCGCCATGCGGGGCGAGGCGGTCAATGATAGGCCCTCCCGGATAGCCAAGCCCCAGAAGTTTCGCGACCTTGTCAAACGCCTCACCCGCCGCGTCATCGCGCGTGTGTCCGATCTCCGCGTAGGTCCACAAATTTTCCCGCTCTTCGGCAAGATAGAGATGCGTGTGGCCGCCCGACACGACCAGCGCCAGCACCGGAAACTCAAGTTCATTTTTGTCGCTCTGCCGCTGCTCCAGCAGCACAGCATGTACGTGTCCCTCAAGATGGTTGACGGCGATCAGCGGCTTCGAAAGCGCGTACGAAAGCGCCTTGGCAAAGCTGATTCCGACCAGCAGCGCGCCCGCGAGGCCCGGCCCTTGCGTGACGGCGAGAGCGTCGACGGAGTTGTAGGTTTGTCCCGCGTCGGCCAGCGCCTGCCGCACTACGGGCACGATAGCGCGCAAATGCTCGCGCGACGCGAGCTCGGGAACGACGCCGCCATAGGGGGCGTGCGTGCTGATCTGCGACGCGACTACGTTCGACAAAATCTCTTCGCCCGAGCGCACCACGGCCGCGCCCGTCTCGTCGCACGAGCTTTCAATCCCGAGAATGATCGCGTCAGGCATGAGTGAACATCAGTGCCAAGTCTTAACCGCAGAGGACGCAGAGATCGCAGAGAACTTCTTCATCTTGCGACTAGTTGTGGCCACAAAATGCATCGTCTGAGAGCGACAGATACACGGAAAGCCGTCCTCTATGCCCTCTGTTTTTTCTGTGGTGAAAGCTCTTTGCGTCATGCAACGATCCAACTGCTAGTCTAAATGAAGGAGACCGCGCTCTTGCCGGACGCTAAACAACACGCGACCAACATTGCCCGCGCGTTGCGCGAGCGCGGTTACCAGGCCTACTTTGCCGGAGGGTGCGTGCGCGACACGATCCTCGCGCGAGAACCCGCGGACTACGACGTGGCCACCGACGCCACGCCGCGGCAGGTTATGCAAATTTTTCCGCGAACCTTCGCGGTCGGCGCGCAATTTGGAGTTGTGCTTGTGCCCGACGACAGAGCGTCCGACGCTCCCGACCGCCCGGGCGAGGGCCGCAAAGGCGCCGTCGAGGTCGCCACCTTCCGCTCCGATGTCGGCTACTCCGATGGCCGCCATCCCGACGAGGTACGCTTTACTGCGAGCCCCAAAGAAGACGTGCAGCGCCGCGATTTCACCATCAACGGCATGTTGCTCGATCCCTTAGCTGCCAATTCAACAACTGATGGGATTTTGGATTTTGTTGGCGGATGCGACGATCTGAAAGCGGGCATCGTTCGCGCCATCGGCGATCCCTCCCGACGCTTTGCCGAAGACAAGCTGCGCATGCTGCGCGGCGTGCGCTTTGCGGCGCGCTTCGGATACCAGATCGAGCCCGCAACGTTTTCGGCAATCCAGCAACTGGCGCGGCAAATTCACCAGGTTTCGCAGGAACGCGTGCGCGAAGAGCTGACCAAAATGCTGACCGAAGGCCGCGCCCGGCAGGCGTTTATGCTGCTCGATGAGAGCGGACTGCTGCGGGAAGTGTTGCCGGAAATCTCAGCCATGAAAGGCGTCGAGCAGCCGCCGCAGTTTCATCCCGAGGGGGACGTTTTTGTACATACATTGTTGCTGCTCGAAAAGCTGCCCGCCGGATGCTCGAAGACGCTCGCTTGGGGCGCGCTGCTGCACGATGTAGGCAAGCCGGCGACCTTTCGCGTTGCGCCCGACCGCATTCGCTTCGATGGGCATGTGGAGGTCGGTGTCAAAATGGCCGCCGAAATCTGCCGCCGCCTGCGCTTCTCGAACGATGAGACGGATCAGATTCTCGCCCTCGTCGACAATCACATGCGCTTCGCCGATGTGCATCGCATGAAAGAATCGACGCTGAAAAGATTTCTGCGCCTGCCCGCCTTCGACGAGCATGTGGAGTTGCACCGCATCGACTGCCTCTCCAGCAACGGCCAGCTCGACTCCTACGATTACGTGCGCGCCCAGATGCAGGCGATTCCGCCCGAAGAAATCCACCCGCAGCCACTCCTGACGGGCGACGATTTGATCGAGGCCGGCTACGAGCCCGGCCCGCGCTTCAAAGAAATTTTAGGAGCCGTGGAGGACGCCCAACTCGAAGGCCGCATCTCTACGCGCGAAGAGGCGATGGAGTACGTGCTCCGCGAATTTCCTGCGTAGTTCTGTGCGATAACCCTCCGTTACTTTGCTTCCTGGGCGTGGAGTACGAGTCGGCCGCTGAGCCCCCCGACGATTGCTCCGACAAGGATTGTTGCGATGAGCGTATAGCCGCCTTCGATCAGGAGCAGATCGCGCGGGAGGCTCAGTGACGAGGGTAAAGTCACAACGAAGAGGACAAGCCAAAGGAAGATAGCAGAAAGAATTCCCTGCCAGACGCCTTTGCGGGAAGGCCAGGTTTGCAGCCAGGCGACACCGTAAGCAAACAGCAGGCATGCAGCGATGCTAAGCAGGTGCGGAGACAACCAGTGGACCATCTCCTTCACCTCTGCCGGACTGAGGCCGAGGGCGGTGGTCCAGCGGCCACGGAACAGATACTCGGAATGCCACCATAACCCAACGTAGCAGGCCACGAAAGCGGCCAGAAGCACGGGCAGATGATAAATCTGGCGGCGCGTCCGGGGGATTTGGATTTCGCCGAGCGTGTAGGGTTCGTTGTGCAGGGCTTCTTGGAGACACTCCTGTCCGCACTCGGCGCGCTCGGGCCAGCGCGTGCAATCGGAGAGTCGAAATTCAGCGGTGTCGCGCAGTCCGGTTGTGGCAGCGTGGCGGGCGTCGATGGTGACGCCAACTTGCTGCTGCGTCTCCGGGCAGGTAACGGCTCGAGGGGCAGAATACCGATGGTGGATTTCGCGCGCCCAAAGCGCAGGCATGAGGAGGATAAGGGCAACACCGAAGACGAACAGAAGGGACGCGAATAGCAGCAACATGACAACACCTCCTGGACCGTGCTGGTCGCCAGAGAGCGATTCGTTCCTCTGGGTACACGATATCGCCGGCCCTGCGGCGAAGTCTGTGAGCGGGATCACGCATGGTTGACTTGGCAAGAAATCCGCTCACGTCTCCGCCCCGCGCAGAGAACGTTCCGCGAACATTCCTCACCCCTTACAGCGGAGTTCTCCGCCGTCGTTCCTCGCCTTTAGTCCCGGTCCTGCGAGCCGATCTCCGGGGCATCGGCAGGCGCGGGTTTTTGCAGGTCGAGCATCGGCAATTTCGCTTTCTTCAACTGCCGATTGACCTCCGCCAGCTCTTTCGCTCTAATCTCCACCCACACCGCCAACTGCTCCTCCACCGCCTTTTCCATCTCGCCGAACATTTCAACCTGCTGCGTGGTCGGCGGAGCGTCAGCGCTGTCGAGGGCCGCGAGCATTGCGTTGAATCCGCCATTCAGTCGCGACAAACTCCGCCCTCCCGGCGTCGCCAGGTAATGCGACATATAGTCGCCTTCGCTGCCTTCGAGCGCCGTCGCCCGCGCCTCAAGATCCTGAAGCGACCTTGCGAGCTGAGGATTTTGTTTTTTGTCGCTGAGCGTCTTCAACTGCGCCCGCAAGCTCCTCACCTCTTGCAGCGCTTCATAATCGCGGTGCAGCGCATCCGCAATCTTGCGGTCGAGTTCGAACTGCGCGCGCAATTCGTCCGGCGAAAATTTCACGCGCGGGTCCATGCGAATTTCCAGCGGCTGCGTGTACGTTTGCCCATCAACCGTCAGCTTCACCGTATATTTTCCCGGTAAAACCGTCGCGCCCAGCGGGTACAGCGGCGTGTCGTGCGGAATCGCCGAGATGGGAAAGTCGCGCGACAGCACGTCCGGCGCGGGATACGTCAAGTCCCACACAAATCGATGCATCCCGGCCGCCCCCGAAGGCACGCGCGCCGGCCGTACCCAATACATCGGCACACTAAAATCCCTGGAATCGATCGCCTCAGGTGTGTCGGCGCTGGAAAATCGCCGCACCGTCTGCCCGTCCGCGTCATCGATCTCTAGCGTAACCGCGCCCGCCGCTGCTTTCAGCCAGTAGTCGAGAATCGCGCCATTCGGAGGATTTTGTCCCGTCGGCTCTTCCGGCGGCAGCGGCGTATCTGGATAGTTGTCGCGCCGCAACCGATACGTAAGCTCCGGCGCGAATAAATGCGCGGGCGCGGCGGCAACTTCATTATTGAACTGCCGCAGCGCCGTGATGTCATCCAAAATCCAGAAGGATCGCCCGTGCGTGCCGACCACGATGTCATCGTTGTGTACGACCAGATCGCGTACCGAAGTCGGCGGCAGATTCAGCTTCAGCGACTGCCAGTGGTCGCCGTCATCCCACGAGGCGTATACCGAGCGCTCGGTCGCGGCAAAGAGCAGTCCCTTGCGCTCCGGATCTTCGCGCACGCTGTTGACCGGCTCATCGTCCGGCAGCCCACTCACAATCTTCTGCCACGTCTTGCCGCCATCGTGGGTGCGATAGATATAAGGATGCAGATCGTCGAGCCGGAAACGATTGACCGCGGCATAGGCAGTTGAGGCATCGAAGTGTGACGCATCCATCTGCGCCAGCTTGCTCCACGGCGTCAGGTCCGGTGGCGTTACGTTCTCCCACGTTCTGCCGCCGTTGCGGGTCACCTGAATCAGCCCATCGTCGGTGCCAATCCAGATCAAATTCGCGTCCTTCGGCGAGGGCGCAACGGAGTAGATTACGCCGCGATGCTTGCCCTTCGCCGGGTCATCGGCCACAAATTCTCCGAGCGTTGGCGGCGAGCCGGGATCGTCGCGCGTCAGGTCCGGGCTGATGACCTGCCAGCCATTTCCGCCGTCGCGCGTCACAAACAGCACGTTCGATCCCAGATACAGCGCGTGCGGATCGGCCGCGGAAAAAATCAGCGGCGCCGTGCGGTCGAAACGATACTTGCCCGTGCGCAGAACGACCGGCGAAATATCGCGCGTCTGGCCTGTCGTGCGGTCAAACACCGTCGTCTTGCCGCCGTAAATTAAATTCGGATGGAGCGGGTCGGGAGCAACATAGCCATACTCTTCCACGCCCAGCGTGATCCAGTCGCGAAATGTGATCTCGCCAAAATCGCTGCGGCTGGCGGTGCCAGCAGAACCGCTCTCCTGCTGGCCGCCATACACCCAATAAGGAAACTGATTGTCGGTGATCACATGGTAGAACTGCGCCGTCGGCTGGTTGTACCACGAACTCCACGTCTGCCCGCCGTTCACGCTGATGGTCGCGCCCTGATCTACGGCCAGCGCAATAATGTCCGGGTTGTCAGGATTGATCCAGATGGTGTGATAGTCGTCGCCGCCGGGCGCGCCTTTGATCGCCGTAAAAGTCTTACCCGCGTCGGTGGATTTGTACGTCGTGGTATTCGCCACGTAGATCACATCTTTATTGCGTGGATCGACGCGCACGCAGGCGAAGTCGTCGCCGCGCCCAGTGACGCGATCTTCCGAATTCACCAGCGTCCAGCTTTCGCCCGCATCGTCGGAGCGATAAATCCCGCCGTTCTTCTTCGCGTATACCCAGGCATACATTCGAGTCGGATCGTTCGGCGAGATGCCAATGCCAATGCGCCCCACGCGCTCGGCTTCGCCCGGCAAGCCTTTTGTGATTTGCTGCCACGTGCTTCCGCCATCGGAGGACTTGTACAATCCGCTTCCGCTTCCGTTATATGCTCCTCCGGTCGTCCACGGCGGACGCCGCGACGCCCACATGCCGGCAAAAATCAACTGAGCATTGCGCGGATCGAAGGCCAGATCAACCGCACCCACGTTCTCGTCCTTGTACAGCACCTTCTGCCAGTTTTCGCCGCCATCGAGGGAGCGAAACACTCCGCGCTCCGCATTCGGTCCGTAAGGATGCCCGAGCGCGGCCACAAACACGCGATTCGGATCCTTCGGGTCGACGATGATCGCGGCAATCTGCTGCGCGTCGTGCAGTCCCAGATGCCGCCAGGTCCGCCCGCCATCGCTGGATTTGTAGATGCCGTCGCCGACCGATAGATCGGGCCGCCGCAGCCCTTCGCCGCTGCCCACATAAACAATGTCGGGATTCGACGGCGCGAGCGCCAATGCGCCAATCGAACCGCTCGCCTGATCGTCAAAGATCGGATTCCACGTCGCCCCAAAATCCGTGGTCTTCCAGACCCCGCCGTTATTTGGCGCCATGTAGAAGACGTTCGGCTGCGCCGGTACGCCGGAAATCGCTACCGTCCGGCCGCCGCGAAACGGGCCGATCATGCGCCAGCGCAATTCCTGGTACATCGCCGGATCGAATTGCTGCGCGCAAATCGGCGGACTCGAAAACGCTACCCACAGTCCAGCCACCATCACCAGAAACCGGATCACCCACCGCTCGAATTGCCTTCCCAAGAAGCGCCCCCATGACCGAGAAAATAGACCAAGAGAATAAAAGAGGATAAACCAGACGGTGGGGCGTTGGCGCAGCCGTGTCGAGGCCGGTGGTGAAGAGGTTGGTGATTAAGCATCGCAGACTACCGGCGGCCTGCGCCCTTGAGAGAGTCCTTTACGAATCGCAGCCGGGGCCGGCGGGCGCGCCGCACTCTTTCCACAGCTTTTCCCAATTCCAGATTCCGGATGCCACCTCTTTCGGCTACCCCTGCCGGGCGGCTTGGCTTTCCACGCGGTTCGGTCAAGATGTTCGATGAGGATCTGGTTGATGCGATCATTGGCGGAAAAAATCTGGACTGCGGTCTGGCCCAGTTGAGTGTGAAGCTTGGGTTGGTGCGTGGTCACGGCTCCGCGCTCCTCGACCGATAGGGTTTCGGGGCCGCCGGCCATCTGCATTCCTTCTCCTGACGATAGAAGATCGCGCGCGGAAGCCCCTGTTTGTCAAGCAATCCCGGGATTGGCGCCTGCTCCAGCAGACGCCTCGTTCGTGGGATACTCTTACCCTACCCCGGGCCCTTCCGTTGCTTCGGAACAGCCTCACTTCACCGTCGTCGTATAAACATGCGCGTTGAATGACGAATCGTATCCTACGCACCACACCTGATGGCTGCCCTTCACCGGCTTGGTGTCGCAAGCGTCCATTTCGGCGCCCGTGTTCACGTCCAGCGTCCAAGTGTTGCCGCCGTCGTTCGAGAAATAAATCCCGCCAACTCCGGTATAGATGTTGCCGCCCGCGGCCCAGCCCGTCTTCGCATTCAGGAACAACACCTCGCGAATCGGCCACGGCCCATCCAGCGTGCGCCCGCTCCAGGTGTTTCCGCCGTTGGTCGTCACATGCACCCAGCCTTCCACGTTCGGAGAAATCTCGCCGCCCGCATCCCAGCCGTTCTTGTCGTTATTCAGAAAAAATACTTCGCCATCAAAAACCTGGTCGACCGCCGGGCCACAACTCCATTGCGCGCCGGCATTCAAACTTTGGCAGAAATCAATGCCCGTGGCCCGCGCATGCAGGTTCGGCAAGAAGCTGAACTCCAGTTGGAACCAGCCTCCATCGGGATCGGAAATCACCGTGCTCCAATCGCTTGCTCCGGCGCCGCCGTCGGTCGTATATTGCGCGGTGTTTTCCTGCCCGCCAATCAAATCCATAATCAAGCCGTTCTTCTTCTGGAATCGCACCCGTTGCACCCACCCCGTGCTGCTGAGATCAATATCACTGCTCCAGGTCTTGCCGCCATCGTGGCTCCAGCGGATCAGCCCTTCGAACGTTTGTGAATCGTAAAAGCCCGAGATCACTACAGTCTTGGCGTTCAGCGCGTGCACGCCGTAAAAGTAATATGGGTAACTGAGGTTCAGAACCTCCGTCCAGGTCTTGCCGCCATCGGTCGTCTTCCAGACCTCGCCCGCTTCGGCAGCCGCATAGCCGATCAGCGGAGTCGCAAAAGAAATGTCGTGCACGACCGCGAAATTCAACGTCGCCAACTCGGTCCAGGTGTTGCCATCCGGACGCGTCTTCACTTCCGCGCCCGCCGCGGGCGCAACAAACGGCCGCTCGGCCGCGAGCTCTCGGCCCACGCCCGTCACCGGCACGCGACCCGAGACATGATGGACAAGCGCATTTTCCTGCGCCGCCGCAACCATTGAAATGCAGATGGTGAAAATAAATATCAAACCTGAGATGCGAAGAGCTTTCATGGAGGACCTCCTGGGCTGGTACGCGTGCGTATGTTATAGCGGCCGCCGCGTCGCAGCCGAAGTTTAGCACGGGAGACGGAGCCGGGCAATCGAGCCAGCAGCGCGCGTTTTCGGCTCTCGCCTAGAGAAAATCATGCGGCCACAACACCGAACTCGCCCAACCGCTACAATCCCTCGCCTTCGCTGATATAGCGCCGCAGCGCGTCCCGCCACTCGGGCATTTGCAGGCCGTACGCATGCAAGCTCGCGGGCGACAACACAGAATTCGCCGGCCGCCGCGCCGGACGTGGGAACTGCGCGCTGGTCACCGGCTTGACCGCCGCGTCCAACCTCGCCATTTCTATAATTTCTCGCGCAAACTCATACCATGTGCATGCCCCGCTATTAGTCGCATGCACAATGCCCCGCGCCCCACGCCGGCACAACTCCACCAGCGCCGCCGCCAGGTCGGGCGTAAACGTGGGCGATCCGCGCTGATCGTTCACGACTGACAGTTCCCGCTGCGTGCGCGCCAGCTTCAGCATGGTCGCCGGAAAGCACTTGCCTCCGTGGCCGAACAGCCACGACGTGCGCACGATGCAAACCTCGGGCAGCATTTCCAGCAGCCGTTTCTCCGCGCGCGCCTTCGTCTCCCCGTAGTAGTTGATCGGATTTCTTCGGTCGTCAATTTCATACGGTGACGCCTTCGTGCCGTCGAACACGTAGTCGCTGCTCAAAAACATCAGCCGCGATCCGCACTCGCGAGCCGCCTCAGTCACCCGCACCGCGCCCTCGCAGTTCACGGCCAGCGCCAACCCGCGGTTCGACTCGCAGCCATCCACATCCGCGTAAGCGGCGCACAGAATAATCCACTCCGGCCGCGACTCGCGCACCACTTCGCGCACGCGCGCCGCATCGCGAATGTCCGCATCTTCCCGCGAAAGCGCGGTCAACGCCTCGCCGTCGAGCGCGCGCGCCACTTCGCGCCCAAGCAGTCCCGAGGCTCCGAAAACCGTAACGCGCATAGCGAGATTGTAGCTGCGGTGGTGAATTAGCGGAGGCAGAATCGGCAGGATCAGACGGGCAGGCTGGTGTCGGACATGTGAAATCGGCGGGCTAATATCGAACGGAAATTCTTATTCGCTCTTCGGCAAGTCGGCGACGTCCCTGACATGCCGCCGCAGCCCATGCAGAATCAATGCTCCGCTGATGCCGAAGCATCCCACCGCGCCGAACGCCATGGCATCCAGTTTCGATCGCGGCATGCGGGCAAAGTCTCCAGACAACGATCCCGCCGCAAATAAAACGCCGGCTACATTCAGCCACAGCGAGGAGCGCGAACTCGGCAAGTCCCCGCGAAACCGCACCTGGAGCAACAGCGCGGCCACTCCGATCGCCGCCACCACCACCAGTGCGATCGGACTCACAAACGCCCTCGGCCCGGTATAAATCACCACCAGCGCCAGCGCCAGAATGAGCAGGCCGGCGGCAATCACCGTCCAGCGGCGTGCCGTCCCCGCACTCGGTCCCGTCACCGCGCGGCCTCGCAACCTTGAAACATGCTGCCATTGTACCCTCGGTCGCGGGCCCGCCCCTTACGCGGTGCTCGGCATCCACTCCGCCGGTTTGTTCTCGCCGTGCGACATCGCGTAGAGCACCAGTTCTACGCGGCTCGAGATTCCCACCTTGTCGAAAATCCGCAGCAGGTATTTCTTGATGGTGTGTTCGCTCAATCCGAGTTCGACGGCGACCTGGCGATTACTTAGTCCGTCCGCCACCAGCGCGACCACCTGCTCCTCGCGCGGCGTCAGCAGCGATCTTCCATTGGCGTTTACCACGCGCAGCGTGGGAACTTCGCACAAGGTATCGAGCACGAAGTGCAGTTGCCGGTTGTTGATCCAGATCTCGCCGCGAAACACCGATTGAATGCATTTACAGAGCATGCGGAAAGGATCCTCCATAAAGAGGAAGATGCCCTTTGCGCCGGCGCGCAAAGCGTTCACCACCGGTTCGCGTTCGTCTTTTTCGGCGAGCAGCACGGGAGCGACCGTGGGATAGGTGATGCGCAACCAGCGCAGCAGCCCCCAATCCGGCAACTGGCTTCCCGCCAGCAACGCCACGTCCACGGCGTTCGATTCCAGGAAGTCGCTCAGCGCCGATTTCTCCAGCGCCACCGCCGAGACCTGAAATTCTCTGCGGCTGCGCAAGGCTCGCGTCAGCAATTGCGATTGCAAGGGTCCCGAGTCGGCCACCAGCACACGGATGGCTCCCTCGGCGGGCGGCATAGGAGAACTCTTGATATTCGAGGGTCTTCTTTTCATCCGCTCATCATCTCCAAAAAGGCGGGGGTCCGGATGTAGGCTGCGTCACATTAAATTCGTGATGAATCCGTCCCCCGCTATCCACTTTGGTGGATACACCCTGGTGCACCGGGTTTGCGGCAGTTGCCCCCGGCCTCGCTTGCCGCCTCCCGCCAAAATGCCAATGGCAGCGCCGGATCGCGCCTATTCATCACATTCTCGATACTTTCGCCGTATCCCCTACGCCGGTAGACAATACTTTCCATGTCTTGTTCTGTTTGGTCGTTGGCGATACTTTCGTGCATAACAGCTTGATCGCCCGAGCTGCTAATTCGCCGTTCTGAGCGACGGTGAAAAGTAGGGAGAATGAACGTAAAAGCAAAAAACGTCGTCCTGGTGGTTGCCAGCCTGCTCAGTTGGCAACTGGCCGTGATCATGTTTGCGCAGGAAACTGCTTCGTCGCCGGTTCCGGCGGGCGGGGCCTCTGCTTCACTGTCCGGCAAGTTCGCGGCAGCGGAGAGCTCGCAGAGCCCGGGCCGGACCATCGCGGGCAGCCTTCTGAGCGGCACGAACACACAACCCGACACGGCGGGTGGCATGGGAGATCCTGCATTCGGAGGGGAACGCCACCCGCTTTATCGGCTTTCGAAATCTGACGTGGTAGATGCCAGTTTTACTTTTTCTCCTGACTTTAATCAGAGTCTGACGGTTCAACCCGATGGCTTCATAACCCTCAAAGGCGCCGGCACGCTGTTCGCCGAAGGCCTCACGCTACCGCAGCTTCAGCAAGCCGTAGCCGGCGCCTATGGCGCTTTCTTACACGACCCGGAGATTACCCTCACTCTTAAGGAATTCGACAAACCCTACTTCCTCGCCTCGGGCGAAGTGGCCCGGCCAGGGAAATATGAGTTGCGTGGTGATGTCACTGTCAACGAGGCCATCGCGATGGCAGGCGGCTTGACGCAGCAGGCCCGCCATACGCAGGTCGTGCTCTTTCGCCGCGTCTCCGATGGCCTCGCGGAGACTCACCTACTGGATGTGAAAAAAATGCTGGATGAGCGCGATCTGCGCGAAGACCTCCACCTTCGTGCCGGCGACTTCATCTTCGTGCCGCAAAGTCGTATTTCAAAACTTCGCAAGTTCGTTCCGACCAACTCCATGAGTTGGTATATGAACCCACTTCAGTTCTAAAGCAAAGGAGCGCAGCCCCTCACCAAATTGCCCATCAATTAGTTCGGCGCTTCCCCGCGCCGATGGTGATGCGTTGCTAACAAAGCCATGGCCTCCGGACTCACAGGAATACGTGTCCCCGATAACGCGCTGACCCCGCGCGACTTGGCCGCCACTTTGTTCCGCCGGCCCCGGCTCATGGTCGGCTCCTTCGCTTTGGTCGTGCTGGCCGTCATGGCGTTTGGACTCCTCTCCCCACGGTATGAGTCGCATTTCAAAGTTCTGCTGCGCCGCGGCCGCTTCGATCCCGTGGTCTCCGCCGCACCGCCCAGTGGCATGGACGTAACCCGTCCTGAAATTACCGAAGAGGAACTGAATTCCGAAGTCGAACTTCTGCGCGATGAAGATCTGCTGCGGCAAGTCGTCGTCAAAGCGGGCCTGGTTCCCGCCGATAATCCGTCTGCCGCCGCCCGAGCCTCCGCCATCGAACACGCGCGCCGCAAAATCGAGCGCCGTCTTGACGTCAGCGCGCTCAAGAAGTCGAACCTCATCGAGGTTACATATAAGGATACGGACCCGGATCGCGCCGCCCGCGTGCTCACCAACCTCTCCGAACTCTATTTGGATCGCCACACCAGTCTGCAGCGGCCTTCAGGAGAGATTCAGTTCTTCGACCAGCAGACCGCCGACAGCGCCCGCCGTCTGCACCGTTCCGAAGCGGAACTGGTGAACTTCACCCGCCTTCGTGGCGTCGTCTCCGCCGCCACGGAGCGCGATATCGCCCTGCAAAGACTGGGCGAGGCCGATGCCGCCTACCGTCAAATCGATGAGGACCGCGTCGCCACCGAGCACACCATCGCCTCCCTTAAAGAGCAACTCAAGTCTTTTCCTTCACGCTCGGTCACGCTCAAGCGCTGGGCTGACAACCCACAGTTGCAGGAAAAACTGAAAACCCATCTGCTTGAGCTTGAGCTTCAGCGCACCAACCTCCTCACGCGCTTCGTGCCTTCTTACCGTCTCGTGCAGGAGGTCGACAAGCAGATCGAGCAGACCAAGGCCGCCATCGCCGCTGAGGCTCTCACGCCCGTGCGCGACGAAACCACCGACAAAGATCCCAACTACGAGTGGGCGCGCATGGAACTGGAAAAGTCCGAAGTCCAGCTCAACGGCCTGCGTGCGCGCGAATCGGACGCCTTCACGCAGGTTGCGTCGCTCCGCAACACCGCCCAGCAGATGCAGTCCAGTTCCATCGACCAGCAGGATCTGATTCGTACCGCCAAAGCCGACGAAGACGCTTATTTGCTCTACGTTCACAAGCGCGAGGAAGCGCGCATCAGCGACGCGCTGGATCGGCAACGCATTCTCAATGTCGCCGTCATCGAGCCGCCCCTGGCGCCCGCGCTGCCCACCCACTCGGTTCTGCTCTATTTCGTGCTCGCCTTTGCGATTTCGTCAGTTTTCAGCATCGGCCTCGGCTTTGCCGCCGAATATTTCGACTCCACCTTGCGCACCCCCGACGAAGCCCAGCAATTGCTTGAAGTGCCCGTGCTCGCCTGGCTTCCGGCCCCCGAGCCTGCTACTCCGCATCTCCGCAGTTTCCTCGCGAAAGGTCCCAGGGTAGTTCAATGAGCGCACTCGGGGAACTTCTGAGAGCGATCCCGTGGGAGGCAGCGAGACCGCAGTCCTGGCGCGCCGCGAACGGCGAAGACGCCCGGACAGCGCAAGACCGTAGCGCAAATGACCGTAACGCAAACGACCGCGCCGCAAGTGACGAGCCCGCATCTCCGCAGGTCGTCGACTTCGCCGCCCGGTGTGCCATTCCCTCCGCGGCCTCAATCCGCGACGAACAGATTCACAGCCTGGTACAGAAAATCTTTTTCCGCCAAACCGGCTTGCTGCGCAATGTCTGCTTCAGCCCCGTCGAACCCTCGTCGCAAGCCGCGCCTCTATGCCTCGAAGTCGCCACCGCCCTCGTCCCGGAAGGCCGGTATAACGTCGGTCTGTTCGACGCCAGCGCTGACCCCGTGCCACTTCAAGAGCAGTTACATGTTCCCGAACCTTTCCATGCCAAATCCACCTGGCCGCTCTCCCCGCGCCTGTGGCTCGTCCCACGTCAAAGCTGGTGGCCGGCGAATGGCCTCCAATCGTTCAGCAGCCAGAATCTCGATCATCTCCGTGACTTGATGGCCGGTTTCGATTTTTGCATTCTCTACGGCGCTCCCGTTTCCTGGCTCGCTGTGAGAATTGCCGGCCTCTGCGATGGCCTCGTGCTTATTCTCACGGCCCACAAGACCCGCCGCCTCGCTGCCTCTCAAATCAAAGACCAACTGGCCAACGCGCACGTCCCTCTGCTGGGAACCGTCCTGGCGGACCGCCGACTGCCGGTGCCTGAAGCGCTCTACAGAAAATTGTGAGGCTATGATGGGCGAACTAATTACCAATGCGCACTGGAACCCCGCTCCCCCGGATACACCGTCCCAGTATGCCCGGATGATCCCCGGGCTCTCCGCGATGCCGCCGCCGGCGACGGGACGCGGCCGGCAACCCTCAACCCATTCCTGGCGCGAGAAAAATCTCCGCCATATCCGACCTGCCAAACTTGCCGAAGCCCTGCTGCCCCACCCCATCGCCGAACCCTTCTATCTTTACCGTGGCGTGGCCGCCGATTTCATCTCTCTGGCCTTCTTCTTCACCGCGCAAAAACTCTTCTTGCCCCGGTGGAGCTTGTCGCTGTGCGATCTCCCGCTGCTCGCCGTTCTGGTCACGCTCTTCGGCTTCACCGAGGGCATATACGCCGAAGACGCTTATTCGGGAATCCACAATGTCATTCCGCGGCTCGCCAGATCGGTCCTCGTCGCCATCACGCTGGTGTTTATCGCCGACCGCGGTCAAGTTCGCCTGGCGGCGATTCTGGTCACCACCGGCAGTGGTTTCGCAGCCCTCTTGCTCTGCCGCTACTTGTCCCAATGCGCCTGGGCGCGGCGCAGCGCCGAAGACGAAGTTCGCAACGTTCTGATCGTCGGCGGTGGACCCGCGGCTCGATCCATCGCCCGCACCCTTTGCAGCGATCCCCTGCGGCACGCATACGTCTGTGGCAGCGTCGATGACGATCTGCCCCTCTCCGCTACCGTGCTCGGCCGCATTGCCGATCTCGACTGGCTGGCCCGCGCCGAATTCATCGACGAGGTCATCCTCGCTCTCCCCGGCAGTCCCGCGCAGGCGCGCGAGGCCGCCGACGCCGCCTTCCGCAATCACCTCGATATCCGCGCCGTTCCCGACCTTCCCGCCGGTTATTGGCCGGACGCCGATGTCGATTTCATCGGAGACGTCCCCGTCGTCACTCTTCATCGCGAGCCGGTGCCGAGCACCCAGCTCTTTTTCAAGCGTCTGCTCGACTCGGTTTCAGCCGCCGCCGCTCTCGCCCTGTTCAGTCCCGTAATGGCGATCGTGGCTCTGCTCATCCGGATCGATTCACGCGGCCCAGTCATTTATGCTGCGGAGCGCGCCGGCGCCAAGGGCCGCCCCTTCCGCTGCTTCAAATTTCGCTCTATGGTTTCCGATGCCGACAACCTTAAGGCCGATCTGCGTCGCCGCAATCAGCGTCAGGGTCCAATCTTCAAAATCGTCGGCGACCCCAGAATCACCCGCATTGGAGGTTTCATCCGCCGCTACAGCCTCGACGAACTCCCGCAACTCTGGAACGTTCTGCTCGGCGATATGAGCATGGTCGGTCCGCGCCCGCATCCTGTCGACGAGGTCAACCGCTACGAACTTCACCACTATCGCCGCCTCGACATGAAGCCCGGCATCACCGGCCTCTGGCAAATCACCGCCCGCCATTCGCCCTCATTCGAACTCAACATGCACCTCGATCTCACCTACATCGAGAATTGGAGCCTGCGCCTCGACCTGCGCATCCTGCTCGGCACATTTCGCGTGTTGTTCGCGCCTGAGGGAGCCTGACGCGATGAGCAGCCACGCCATTGCCTGGGATCGCGATGACAACCCACTCTGGGCCGTCTTCGCCGTCCTCTTGCGTCCGCTGCACCTGGCACTGGCTTTTCCGTCCATCCTTTATGTGGCGGCGATGACCGTCTTTCTCTTTCGCCCGCCCGACCTGTTCTCCTACTACGCCGATCGCATCGCCTTCGCCGTCCTCGTCTTCTTCGTCGCGCTCCGCACCATGGCGCTGCGCGAAAAATTCCCGTTCTTCGCCGGCATCTCCCTCCCCATGCTCGGCCTCGCCTCGCTCGCCGTCTTCCGCGCCCTGCGCGAGCCCTTCGAGCCTCAGCTCTGGAGCATTGTCGCCAGCAAATTCATCGTTCCCTTCGTGCTCTTCCACATCGCCGTGCTCGTCTTCCGCGGTCCCACCGAGCGCCGTCACTTTGAAATTTTCATGGTTCTCGCGCTCGCCTATCTCGTTTTCACCGCCATCGTTTTTCTCCTCGACGCCCGCTCGCTCATCTTCCCGCGTTTCATCCTCGATGACAGCCTCGGCTTCCATCCCGATCGCGCCCGCGGCCCATTCCTTCAAGCTGTGGCCAACGGTGTCTCGCTCAACCTTCTCGGAATCCTCGTGCTCGTGCTCCCCAAAAAGCGCACCGTTTTCGTCACGCTGCTCTGGTTTGCGCTGCCGCTCGCCGTCCTCGCCACCCTCACCCGCGCGGTCTGGATCTCCTTTGCCCTCTCGACCATCGTCCTCGGCCTGCACTTCATTCAGCACCGCGTGCAAGCGCTCTGCATCCTGCTCGTGGTCGCCGGACTCCTCGGCGGCCTGGCCATCGGATTCAGCGACCACTCCCTCCAGCACACGCTCTGGGACCGCACCGGGGAGCGCGGTCCCGTCGACGCCCGCATGGCCGTCTACCAGGCCGGATGGTCCATGTTTCGCGAGCGCCCGCTTACGGGCTGGCGCGCCGCCAACATGTATACCGAACTCGGCCGCCGCATGGAGGGCTACCACCTCCGCATCTTCTATGTCCACAACACCTATCTCGCTCTGCTCGTCGAGTTCGGCGTCCCTGGCCTCGCGCTCTACGCCCTTCTCTTCTTCAATCTCTTCCGCCTCGCCCGCCGCGCCCGGCCGCTCGAATCTCCCTGCATCGCCAGGCTTCGCAAGGCCTGGCCTCTCATCCTTTGCGTCTACCTCATCAACGCTTTCTTCGTCGATATGGCTTACCAGTTCGTCATCGGTCTCATGTTTACCGCCGCAGGAATTCTGTGTGCCCGAGAGGAGTCTGCCGCATGACCACTATCGCTTACATCGCCAACCAGTTTCCCTCGCCCCTCGAACCCTACGTGATGGACGAGATCTCGGAGTTCCGCCGCCGCGGCCTCAAAGTCGTCTGCTGTAGCGGCCAGCGCGTCTCTCCCAACAACCTCAGTCTGGCCGAGCGCGCGTTTTGGAAAGAAACCCGCTTTTTCCAGCCGCTCTCTGACGATCAGCTCTTGCGCGCTACTCGCCAGCTCGCCGCCGATCGCTCCCGCCTTTGGGAACTCATTCGCCCCGCGCTCTTCGACTCGGGCTCGTCCCCCACGCTTCCGTTTCGCGCTCTCGGCCACACCTTGATGGGCTCCGCCCTCGCCGAGCAACTCGCTCCCCTCAAGGTCGAGCACATTCACTGTCATCACGGCTACTTCGCCTCCTGGATGGCGCTCGTCGCCGCTCGTCTCCTCGACATCGACTTCAGCTTTACCCTGCACGGCTCCGATCTTCTCCGCCGCGCCGACCTCCTCGCCGCCAAACTCGAAGCCTGCAAATTCTGCGTTACCATCTCCGAATTCAATCGCCAATACATCCTCGATCACTATCCATCCACGTCTCCCGGCAAAATCCTTGTCCAGCGTCTCGGCGTCGATCGCGTCCTCCCCTGGCCCTCGGACTCGATCTTGACCGACTTGGACCATCGCCCCTTTTGTCTGCTGGCCGTCGGCCGTCTCCATCGCATTAAGGATCATTCTTTCCTCATTCAGGCTTGCCAGGCGCTGCGCGATCAGGGACTTGATTTCATTTGCTGGATCGTCGGCGAAGGTCCGGAGCGCCGCCGTCTTGAGCGTCAGATCGCCAAACTCGGCGTTCAAGCCTACGTCCATCTCGTCGGTCACGTCCCCCGCGCCGACCTCGTCGCCTACTATCGCAACGCGGATCTCGTCGTCATGACCAGCCAGAGCGAGGGCATTCCCGTCTCTCTCATGGAGGCCATGTCTCACGAAAAACTCGTGCTCGCTCCGCACATCACTGGCATTCCCGAACTCGTCGAGCAGGAGAAGACCGGTTTCCTCTACCAGCCCGGCTCGTTGCTCAGTTTCGTTAACGCCGTTGCCTGGATTTACGCCAATCACGCTTTGCTGGCCCCCATCCGGCATCAGGCCGCGTCCAAGGTCGCCCATTCATTTAACCGCCAGCGCAATCTGCGCGCCTTTGCAGATGCGTTTCTGGCACGCACCCAGCAGTTCGGTGGAGAGTATGCGTATCCTGTATTGCAACAAGTACGACTATCCATTTAGCGGCACCGAATCCTATCTCTTCGATCTGATTCACCGCCTCGACCAGCGCGGCTACGGTACCGCGCTATTCAGCATGGAGCACGGCTCGCCGGACGCATTCGCCGGACGCAGCTATCGCGTCCCGCACGTCGATTTCAAGGATCCCGGCGCCAGCTTCCCGCGCAAAGTCAGAATGGCCGCCCACGCGGTTTATTCCCGCTCCACGCGCCGCGCCATGCGCGATTGCATCGCCGATTTCTCCCCCGACCTCGCCCACGTCCGCAGTATCTATCATCACCTCTCGCCCTCCGTCCTCTGGGAACTCAAGCGCCGCCGCGTCCCCGTTATTTATCACCTCAACGATTTCAAAATGCTCTGCCCCACCTATAACTTCGTGGCCCAGGGCAAAGTCTGCGAAGCCTGCCGCAACGGCGCTTTTCACCGCGTCGTCACCAAGGGCTGTTACGCGGGTTCGCGCGCCAGTGCCGTCGTCCTCGCCGCCGAAGCCTACCTCCACAGGTGGCTCAAAACCTATGAGCGCTGCGTCGATCTGTTTCTCGCGCCCAGCGAATTTGTGCGCTCCAAGCTCATCGCCAGCGACCTTCCGGCCGACCGTATCGAGGTTCTCCCCCACTACCAGGAACTGCCTCCCGAAGATCAACTCGGCAACCACGAGGGATACCTTCTTTACTTCGGGCGTCTATCGGCGGAGAAGGGAGTCGACGACCTCCTCCACGCCCTGGTGCGCGAGCCGCATATCCCTGTGATCATCGCTGGCGACGGCCCGGAGCGCCCGCGCCTGGAGGCCATGGCCCGCGATTTGAACCTCGATCGCGTCCTCTTTACCGGCCAGGTTACCGGCGAAAAGCTGCGCAAGCTGATCGCCGGGTGCACCTTTTCGATTTTTCCTTCCCACGCCTACGAGACGCTGGGAAAATCCATCCTTGAATCCTTTGCCTATGGCCGCCCCGTCATCGCCTCCGATCTCGGTTCACGCCGCGAACTCATCGACCACGGTGTTACCGGCTTCCTCTACAAAGCCGGCGATCGTGATGAACTCGCGCAGTCCATCGGCTACCTCTTCGATCATCCCGACTTCGCGCAAAAAGTAGGTGTGGCCGCGCGCGCCCGCGTCAAGGCCCGGCACGACCCCGAGCAGCACCTGCAAAAGTTGCTCGAGATTTACCGCCGCCTCAGCTTCTCGAGAACTTTTCTCACCTTTCCCGCGCCTCCCGAGCCCGCTCCGCGCCGCTCCGTCCGCGTCGCCTTCATCGGAGGCCGCGGCATCGTCTCCAAGTACAGCGGCATCGAGTCTTTCTACGAGCAGGTCGGCCGTGAGCTCGAACGCCTCGGCCACGAAGTCACCGTCTATTGCCGCAGTTACTTCACGCCGCCCGTTGAGAAGCACAACGGCCTGCGCGTGCGCCGCCTGCCCACCGTTCGCACCAAGCACCTCGAAACCCTCGTTCACACGTTCCTCAGCACCATCGACGCCATGTTTTCCGACTATGACGTCGTCCATTACCACTGCCTCGGCCCCTCGCTGTTTTCTTTTCTCCCTCGCCTCGTGGGCAAAAAAACCGTGGTCACCGTGCAAGGACTCGACTGGCAGCGCGCCAAATGGGGCCGCTTCGCCGCCCGCATTCTGCACCTCGGCGAATCCGCTTCCTCCGCCCTCCCCAACGCCACCATGGTCGTCTCGCGCACCCTTCAGCAGCGTTACCGCGACCTGCACGGCCGCGAGACCATCTACGTTCCCAATGGAGCCATGCCCGCCGCCAGCCGCCTGCCTTGGCGCATCCTCGAATGGGGCCTCGTTCCCCAAAATTACCTGCTCTTTCTCGGCCGCTTTTCTCCCGAAAAAAACTGCCATCTCCTCATCGACGCCTTCGAAAAAATTCATACCGACATGAAGCTCGTCTTTGCCGGAGGCTCCAGCCATTCCGCTGCCTACGTCGAGGAGTTGCGCACCCACGAGTCGCCGCGCATCCGCTTCCTGCCTTATGTCTCGGGAAACGATCTCGACGAACTCCTCTCCAACGCCGCTCTCTTCGTCCTTCCTTCCGAGCTCGAAGGCCTCTCGCTCGCCCTTCTTGATGCCATGGCCGCGGGTGTTTGCGTGCTCACCAGCGATATCCCCGAAAACCGCGAGCTCGTCGACAGCGCCGGCTTCACCTTTCATCGCGGGGACGCCGCCGACCTCGAGCGCATGCTCAACCTGCTCATCCACGACCCCGAACTCCGCCGCCGCGGCGCCATTTGCGGCTCCGATCGTATTCAGGACCACTATCTCTGGTCCGATGTTGCCCGCTCGATTCAGGACGTCTACTACAACGTCCTAGGCTGGACGACAGACGAGCAGTCGCAGACCGAAACAAGCAACCCCAAAAGCAAGCCGGCAAACCAACCGACAGTCGCGATTCGCTAGCCCCGCAAACGCCAAATCCCAACCAATTCCCGCCCCGCATTGTTAGAATCAACTCGCCGCCCAATGCGGCCATCAGCATGGAAGATCTCATCCTCGTCACCGGCGGAGCCGGATTCATCGGCTCCAATTTCATTCACCAGTGGCTCGCCTCCGAGCCCGCACGCCTCCTCAATCTCGATAAGCTCACCTACGCCGGCAATCTCGGCAACCTTCGCTCCGTCGAATCCCACGCCCACTGCAGCTTTCAGCAGGGCGACCTCCTCGACCGCGACCTCCTCCGCCGCATTTTTTCCGCCAATCGCCCTCGCGCCCTCGTCCACTTCGCCGCCGAAAGCCACGTCGATCGCTCCATCCACGGCCCCGACGATTTCATCCGCACCAATGTCCACGGCACCTTCGCCCTGCTCGAAGAGACTCGCGCCTACTGGTCCGCGCTCTCCGACTCCGAGCGCGCCGCCTTCCGCTTCCTTCACATCTCCACCGACGAGGTCTATGGCTCGCTCGCGCCCGGCGATCCCGCCTTCACCGAATCCACGCCCTATGCGCCCAACAGCCCATACTCCGCGTCCAAAGCCGCTTCTGACCACCTCGTCCGCGCCTATCACCACACCTACGGCCTGCCCGTCCTCACCACCAACTGCTCCAACAATTACGGGCCCTATCAGTTTCCTGAAAAACTCATTCCGCTCATGATCCTCAACGCCTGCGAAGGCAAGCCGCTCCCCATTTACGGCGACGGTCAGAATGTTCGCGACTGGCTCTACGTCGAAGATCACTGCCGCGCCATCCGCGCTGTCCTTGCCCGCGGCCGCGTCGGCGAAACCTACAACATCGGCGGCCGCAATCAGAAAAATAATATCGAACTGGTCCGCGCCATCTGCGCGCTCCTCGATCGCCTGCGTCCGACCGATCCAATCGTCCCTCACGAAAAATTAATAACTTTTGTCAAAGATCGCCCCGGCCACGACCGCCGCTACGCCATGAACACCGAGAAAATCGAGCGCGAACTCGCCTGGCATCCCCAGGAGACTTTCGAATCCGGCCTGGAAAAAACGGTGCGCTGGTATCTTGATCATGCAGACTGGGTGCGCGACGTAACCAGCGGCAGCTATCGCCACTGGATCAAGCACCACTACGCGATTGAGCATTGAAGTTTGTGGATGATTGCTCTGCGATCTCCGCGAACTCTGCGGTTCAAGATGTTTGTCGTTCAAAATTGTACACTAATTAATATATGGACACAATCGTAAATACAAATCCAAAAGGTATCATCCTCGCCGGAGGCTCCGGCACTCGCCTCTATCCCATTACTCACGCCATCGCCAAAAGTCTGCTTCCCGTGTACGACAAGCCGATGGTCTACTACCCGCTTTGCACGCTCATGCTCGCCGGAATTCGCGACATCCTCATCATCTCCACGCCCGCCGATCTTCCGCGTTTCGAGCAGCTCCTCGGCGACGGCTCCCGCCTCGGCGTGAGTTTTTCCTACGCTGCCCAGCCCCGCCCCGAAGGCATCGCCCAGGCGTTTCTCATCGCCAGAGATTTCCTCGCCTCCAGCCCCTGCGCCCTCGTCCTCGGCGACAACATTTTCTACGGACACGATCTTGTCAAAGATTTGCGCGCCGCTGCCGCCCAGTCTACCGGAGCCCGCGTCTTCGCCTATCCCGTCCACGATCCCGAGCGCTACGGCGTCGTCGAGTTCGACGCCGCCGGCAAAGCCCTCAGCATCGAAGAAAAACCCGCCCAGCCCAAATCGCGCTACGCCGTCACCGGTCTTTATTTTTACGATCCCCAGGTTGTCGAGATCGCCGCCAGCCTGCGCCCCTCCGCCCGCGGCGAACTCGAGATCACCGACGTCAACCGCGCCTATCTCCACCGCAGCCAGCTCAACGTCTGCGTCATGGGACGCGGCATGGCATGGCTTGACACGGGCACGCACGACGCGCTTATGGAAGCTTCTTTATTTATTCAGACCCTCGAAAAGCGCCAGGGCCTTATGGTCGCCTGCCCCGAAGAAATCGCCTACCGCTCCGGCTACATCACCGCTGCCGACCTCGAGGCGCTAGCCCACCCCATGCGCAACAACGCCTACGGCGCCTACCTCCTCCAGCTCCTCAAAGACCGCGTCTTCTAACCCCCATCACGGCTGCACCACCTGCTCCAGCACCGCCGACATGCTCACCGCGTCATAAGTGTCCCCCAGATACTCCGCCGTGATCGCGTCCGTCCCCACCGGCAGCTTCGCCGTAATCAATGTAGCCACGCCGTTCTCGTCCACGGGCGCAATCCCGATCTTGCGTCCGCCATTCATAAATTTCACGCTCCCCGTCAGCGGCAATCCTCCCCACGACGACACCACGGCAGCCGTGAACGTAACACTCTCTCCCTTGCCCGAAGGATTCGGCGTCGAACTCAATGCTGTCGTCGTCGGCCACTTATTCACCACCTGTGTGAGATGCGCCGAGCTTTCGTGCCAGCCCAAGCCCGTGTTAAACGTCGCCACAATACGGTGGTTCCCCACTGTTAGTGAATCCGTCGCCAGCGCGGCCATACAATTTTGTACGGGCATCGATCCCATCAACGTCTTGTCGTCGTAAAAGGAAACCTGCCCATCATTGCAAGTTATCTGTTCCCCATGACACCAGGAATTCGCAATCGCCTGCGCCGTAAACGTCACCGAATCCGTAATCATGGAGGGCGACCCCGACGTAGCCAGATAAGTCGAAGTCCCACATTGCTTCGAAGCATCGAGCGGCTGCGGCTTTGACCGGCCACTTTCATTCGCCGTCGCAGTCTCCGCTTCCGCCCCCTTTGTTACCAACTCTTGGTCAATCCCAAAACTGCCTTTGTGAAATGCATCGCCCGGATAGCTGGCCTTAATCGTGTACTGGCCTGTTTTCGCAAAAGACGCCGTTAGACTCGCCACACCGTTCTTCGTAGTGCCCGTTCCAATCCGCGCCTTCCCGTTATAAAAGACCACGCCATCCCCGTCGGGCACGGGAACTGTGGAACTAATCGTCGCCGTAAAAGTCACGCTCTCATTCACCACCGCAGGGTTCGGCACCCCGACCACGGTTGTTACAGTCGAGGCGATAAAGTTGTTCAGCATCACGCCCACTACGCCACCGCTGGTGCAACTTCCTTTCCCACGAAGGGCGCACTGGTTCGCCACTACCCAATCCGGTCTGCCATCGCCGTTCACATCCAACAGCGCGACTGATTCCGCGTTCAGTCCGCCCGTGCCGTAAAGCACAGGATCCTTGAACGTTCCATCGCCATTGCCTAGTAGCACGGCCGCTTGGCCGGGCCCGAGCGTGCAGTCGCCTATGAGCCAGGTACACTGCTGGGCTACCACCAGGTCCGCCTTGCCGTCGCCGTTCATGTCCGCAATCGCGACCGACGCGGCAAAGAATCCTCCCGTGCCAAAGGTCAACGCGGGTTGGAAACTGCCGTCGCCATTCCCCAGCAGCACGCTTACCGGCGCTTCTTGAGGGCCGCATTGGTAAAAGCACCAAACGAAAGCCTCGCTGCCGACCACCAAGTCCAGCTTGCCATCGCCATTCAGATCGCCGATCGCGATCCCGGTCGAATCCGGGTAACCGGTGCTGTAGCTCACAGGCGCTTGCAGGGTTCCGTCGCCGTTGCCGAGCAGCACACTCACCGAACCATCACTGCATCCAGGAGGAGGGGATCCGCAGGCGTTAACCACGATCGCATCCAGCTTGCCATCCCCGTTCACATCCGCGACCGCCACGGAAACAGAATTGGCGTCCAATCCGCCGGCGCTGTAAGCTACAGCGGGTTGAAACGTTCCGTCGCCATTGCCCAGCAGTACGCTGACGCCATCGTTCCCGCAGCTCTCGTCATGGCATGGCGAGGCCACGATCAGGTCCTGCTTGCCATCCCCGCGCAAGTCTCCAACCGCAACCCACTGCCCTCCAACATTCGTGTAGTAACCGTCGAACCCAACGCCGCCGGTGTCGTAGCTCACCGCCGGTTGGAAGGTTCCATCGCCGTTCCCCAGCAGCACGCTCACTCCGCTGTTCGTGCAGGCCTCCGTCTGGCATTGCGTGGCCACAATCAGATCGGGATGCCCGTCCCCATTTACGTCCGCGATCGCGACAGAAACCCAGCTGCCGCCCTCAATTAGAGGATACGAATACCCGCCCGCGTCGTAACTAACTGCCGGTTGGAACGTCCCGTCTCCTCTGCCCAGGAGCACACTTACGTCAGCCGCCGAATTAGTGCAAGAGAGGAATTTTGAAAGGCCTCCCTGGCACGCGTTCGCCACCACCACATCGGGAATGCCATCGCCGTTCACGTCTGCCACCGCTACAGAATCGGCCGACGCCCCGCCCGAGCCGTAAGTCGCAATCCTCGGAGAGCCCTCCGGGCCTTGCCCCGCCACAAGCGCGCCGGCAGCCTCGGCAGCTTGTTCTTCAGAGTTACTAACCCCGATAAAGCTGGGAACCTCAATTGACGAATGGCCCCGAGCGGATGGATTGAAACGAACCGCGGCATTCGTTTGCGCCTCCGCCGGCACACTGCAAGAGACGAGAACCAACATCAGAACAGCACTAGCAAACATGAGAACTGGAAAACCAATAATGAAGCTGCGAACCGCGAAGCGGCGAACGCCGAAGTTGTGGACGGAGGATGAAGAGACGAACCGGAGAGATTTCATAACGCCTCCAGCAAGCTGGCAATTGTGCGGGACCTGCGAGACAAACCAGGCGCAATCCCGGCTCGCGGTGATTAACCTTAGGAGAGGACAAAAGCAGTCGAACACGGCATCATGCTCCAAGCTGGACCGCACGTCAATACCGCCCGGTCGATTGCATCATGTTCACCCGCTTCGGCAAGTTCTGCGCGCTTCGCCACCGCTCAATCGAGTGGGTGATTGGGATTTACTGAAAGCCCCCCGCCATCTTGCGAAAGCGGGGATTTCACGAACGCCGGCCTTAACTCTCCGCTAACTCCTTTGTCCATAATATCTTGTAAATTTCGGTCCTTTAGAATCAATATTTTGCGGACCAAGTACACGAACAATCCGCTAGCATTTTCCTAAGTAATTGAAAACAATAACTTAAGCAGTCATATCCTAACTCCTTATTTTTCAAAGATCTAACAAGGAATTATCGCTAACTGTTTGATTCTAAAAGATCGACCAAGGAGGCATTTGTTACCAATGAGTAAATAGATGTTCCGGCAATCTACACCCCAACAATGGTGCTGGCTTGCGCAGGCTCTAATGGCCGCGGAGTCGAGCGCGAACGAACTCCACGAGTTCCGGCGTGACATAGTTCCCAGAGTCAATTTCGAAGGTTGGGCGATTCGCAACCGGCTTCAAACTCACCTGCTTCCAAATCGGAGTCTTGTTTCCGGTCGCTCCACACTTTGCGGGATCGCCGTTCGCGTGCATAAGCACCGCATCCGCCCGATCCAGAAATTCCTGTGCCGACGATTTGAAGTCCTCGGTCGCAGGATCGAGAACGGTGATGTAGAGGTCGGGCTTCAGGAAACGCAGGATGCTATTCGATTCGATCATGGCATTTTGCGTGGACCCAAGAATTTGCCGAACGCGCGGCATGGCTTCAGCGAGGCGTCCTTGCTCCGTCCGAACCCACCACGAGTGCTCCGCGCCCGCAACCAGAAAGCGCGATGTGTCGGACTCGCCGCTGCGGTCGCGCTCTTCGGTCACGGCCCAGGAATGATCGCCCGTTGCGCAGTCGCACGCCGCGCCATTAGCCGAGCAGACACCATGTCCATATTGCGTGACCTTGAGCGCGGTCCAATGCATCTCGCGCAGCGCCGAGATCAGGCCGCCAACAACGCTGGTCTTGCCAACGCTGCGACTGTGTCCGCCGATGATCACGATCGACATTGGTTAGGGTACTGACCTCTTAGGCGCGGAGCTGTCTGCACAGTAACGCGCGGCTGTGCTACTTCCTTCTCGCGGCCCGCGACAGGAATGCCAGTTCCTTAAGATACTCCCCAATCGGACGCGCGGGAGTTCCCCAGAACACTATGCCTTTGCCGCGAATGACCTTCTTGGTTGGGATTCCGCTTTGTGCGCCGAGGATTGCCCCCTCCTCAATGCGCACGTGATCGGCAATCCCGACCTGGCCTCCAATGATGACATTGTTCTCAACCACGGCGCTGCCGGAAAGTCCGGTCTGCGCGGCGATCACCACATCTTCGCCGATCTGAACGTTGTGGCCGAGGTGAACCAGGTTATCGATCTTTGTGCCGCGGCGGATTCTTGTTTCGTCGAGCGCGCCGCGGTCGATGGTGGAATTCGCTCCAATCTCGACGTCATCCTCAATTACCAAGCGTCCGATCTGCGGAAACTGTTCATAGCGTCCGGTCCGCTCGTCGCGCACGTAGCCGAAGCCCTCGCTGCCGAGCACGGCCCCGGCTTGCACGACGACTCGATTGCCGAGTGTAGTGCCGGAGTAAATGGTCACATTGGCATCGATGCGGCACGCGGCGCCGATCTCAACACCTTCGCCAATCACGCAGCCCGCACCGATGGTGCTGCTATCGCCGATGCTCGCCTGCTCGCCGATGACCGCGCGCGGACCGATATCGACATTGCTGCCGACAAGCGAAGCGCCGACGATAGCGGACGGATGAATGCCGCGACCTCGGCTGACGTCATCGCGAAGAAGCCGAGCCGCACGAGCGAACGCCAGACGCGGTTGAGCGGAGATGAGGGTTGTTTTACGGGTCTTCGTCGTTAGACCGGCGGCGAGATCGGCAGTGAGCTCGGCAATGGCCTTGGATTGCTCGGCGAAACATCCGGCGATTACGGCTCCCGCAGCGGACGCGAGCGCGGCCTCGAAATGCCTGGCATCATCGACGAAGACGAGGCTGGCAGCATTAGCGGACTTGAGACTGGAGAGGCGTTCCACCGTGATGGAACCGTCTCCGATAAGGCGGCAGTCGAGCTTTTCCGCGAGGGTGGCTAGAGATTGTTTCATGGCGCTCCTATTGTCGCGTCAGCATGCGAGAGGCGCAAATCAGTACAGCGGCGGTTCCCCTTCGGGCCGCGTCTTCCAGCGGCGATGCATCCACAGCCACTGGTCGGGGTAACGACGGACATAGTCTTCAATCACGCCAGTGAACATCGCCGTGTTGGCGACGATATCGGCCTCGTCATTGTCATTGCCTGTGCGTACAAGTTTGAGCGCGGGATCGAAGCGCAGGATATATTTGCGCAGCTTCGCGTCCCAGGTGGTGAAGCCTGGAACTACGGCAGCATCTGTGCGGAGCGCGATGCGTGCCAATCCGCTTGCCGTGTAGGCAGGAATGCCGAAGAAGTTCACGAACACGCCTTGCGGTGGCGTCATATTGGTGTCCATGAGAATGCCCACGCATTGGCCCGCACGCATCGCAGCCAGCAGGCCGCGGACGAAATCGTCTTTACTGACGGTGCGATTGCCGTGCATGGTGCGATATCGTTGCACGAAGGCGTCAATGTAAGGATTGTCGAGCGGCCGCATGACAACCGATAACGGGTGTCCGTGCAGCGAGTGCACGAAGGCGGAAAGCTCCCACGCGCCGAGGTGGCCAGTCAGAAACAGCACGCCTTTTCCGCGGGCGAATGCGCGCTCATAATTTTCCAGTCCGCTGTAGATAACAACGGACGAGACGTTCTCGCGCGTGTAGCGTGGGAAGAGACAGAATTCGGCAAGCTGGCGACCGAGCGAGAAGTACTCTCGGCGCAGGATGCGGCGGCGTTCGCCGGCGGGCATCTCCGGGAACGCAAGAGCGAGATTGCGCGTTCCCACCAAGCGCAAGCGCCGATGAGCATGGTAGACGGTTAATCCAACGGCGATGCCGACAGCGCGTGCAAGCGGTCGGGGAAGCAGGCCGAGGAGTTTGATCCAGGGCCAAACCAGAGCGTATTCGAGACGTTCACGCACTGTGCGCGAGTGTAGGGGTTCGAGGCGGTGCTGCGCAAGGAAGCGCGGGCGGCAGGTTGCCGGCTCTCTGTTAGTCGCGTTCAAGTTGAGCGAGCAGTTTACGGCTGCGGGCTTTCATCGCTGGTGTACCGCTACACTCGGCTCGATGCAGAAGATCAATCACGGGCACCCGCATGTCCGGATCCTGCTGGCCCAAGTCGGCTAATCCCTGGAGAGCGAACGTCTTCACGATGGAACTGCGGTCGTCCAGATAATCCTTCAGGAAAGCGGCTGCGCGTTGACGCTCTTTTGCATTGAGCACAAGCCGCGGAACCATGACCGCCAAATGCCAGCGCAATTCCTGCTGCCCGGTTTCGGCCATCAGACCGAGCAGTTCGGCCTTATGAGGCGCGAGTAGTCCGGGATTCTTGCGCGAGGCCTTTTCGGCTGCGTCGGCCGCGCGCATTCGCACCAGTGGATCTTCGGACCAGAAGCCATCGATGAGCCCAGGAAACAGCGCGGGATTTTTGGAGACAATTGCGGCGACTTTGTCAGCACGGCCGATGGATCGGCGATCGCCGCCCGCGAGTAGTTCGAGGATAGAGGAGCGGAACACCCGAGGGCGCCTGTTCCTATGCAGCCCAACGTTCGGCTTGCCTACTTTGACGCGACCTGAGCCCATTTGGCGAGCGTGCTGAGGAACGGATATGCGGTTTTGGGAGCTTCGATCTCTCCCTTGAGCGAAGTGCGGAAGGGCACCATGTGTCCATAGAATTCACGCGTGCTGTCTTTGTCCTGCTTGATGACCGCGCCGTTGAGTTCGAGGCCGGCGAAGAGGCCGCGCGAGCGCGAGTAGGTGAGAACCTGGGCGCGCATCTTCCAATCCGTGTCCGCGGCGGCGTGGCGTCCCACGGGGCCGGCGGCGGCGCTCGCATCGCCGCCAATTTTGAATTTGCTGGAAAGCAGATTGTTCATGCCGCCCTTGTTCATAATAAGCATGACGACATCAGTGGCCTGGCCGCCGATCTGGAGGCCGAAGCTGCCGCCGCTGATCATGAAAAAAGCGGGCGCGCTCCAACCTTTTTCCGTGCGGCAACTGGCCACACCGCGGCCGTAGCGGGCGCCGACCACGAATCCTCCGTTGAGCAGCGACGGGACCACCGCGACGCATTCGGCTGAGCCGAGAATTTCTTCCGGGATGCGGTTGTCGGGAGCATTTTGGATTTCGTCGAGCACCGTGCCAGCGTCTTCAACGCGAGAGGCCGCTTTGCCTCTGACTTCGGCCTTGGCGTCTTCATCGGCGGAAAGCAATGGGGTCAACGAACAAACGAGCACAAGAACCAACAGGAGATTGCGCATGATGCCTCACTTGGGAGATCAAACCCTCGATCCCGGGTTTTGTTCCGGGAATTCGGGGCAAAACTTCTATTGCTCTGGATTCTAATTCATATAGATGCGGGTGAGTTCGGGTGGGTAGTGATTGCGATGAGTCAGATGAGCAAAAAAATGCGGGGTTGAAAGCGGCGACCCTAATCTCCGTTTCCAACCCCGTCTCCCAGGTTCTGTGGTAGGTGAAGCGAGTATGGAGCAGGTCGGAGAAAGCGACAAGATTACGGAGGTCACTGGCTAGAGGTAACCTGCAGTGATGGCTAATATCGCAATGCGGCGTAGAGCGGCCAGAGCGCAGAACCCACCGCGCAGGCAGTCACGATGAGATCCAACTGCAAACGCTTGAAGGACACGCCAGACATGGCAACGGCGAGGCCGATGGTGAGCCAAGTGAAGGAGTCAAGATAGTAGTAATAATATTGCGGAAGGGAATGCGCGAGCGCCCACTGAAGCATATGAAGGCTGTAGAGAGCCGGCAGCAATGGCTTCCGCTGCTTAAGCAACGCAAGTAGAGCAATCAGGCCGAGACTGGCGATGACGGGGTTTGCCATCAGTTGCATCAGGCTTTCTTGTTGTTGGAACCTGACGATGCACCCCCACCACGGATCGCTTGGCCGCAGATCGATCATGGTCTGGCGATAGTGAGCGTGGGAGAGGAGAATGTCGCGGTTCGCGAAATACAGGTAGGCCAAGCTTCGATGCTCGCGTATGAGGAGCGGAACCCAACTCACGAGGTAGGCCATCAAGGAAGAGCCAGCGATCAGCAGCAGGCTTTTGGTTACGCGGCGGAAACGGAACAACAGGTAGAGACAGCAGACAACCAGGGCAGGCAGGCCACACCAGCGAGAAGCGACAGAGAGGCCGAGTAATGTCCCACTCCAGGCAAACCAGCCGGAAGAGTTTTCTCCGACGGCAACCAGGAAAGCCCATAGGCCCGCCACCTCGAACGCCACCTGGAAAATAATCAGATTGGCCGAGCGGCTTTCGACAAAGAGAAAACCATTGGCCAAAAGCAGCACCCATGCAATGTAGGCACTGTGCAGGCTGCGCGTAAGGCGAAACGTGAGTCCGAAGCCAGACAAGGCAATCAATGCCCCCGCGAGACCGGACGAAAACCGAAAGCCTAAGGGTGAGTGGCCGAGGATTTTGATGGATAGTGCGATCAGGTATTTCGCGAATGGCGGATGCTCGACGTTGGTAGAGGGAGCGCCGGCGATAAAAGCTTCGGCGGCGCTGATGTAGAGATGCTCGTCAAGTCGGGATGTGTGGTCGGCCGCAACTCCGGCGGAGAGAATTGCGAGGCTGACAAAGAACACCGCCGCGTAGCGAGCGAGTTTGCCGGTAACAACCGGGGAGGGGTTCTGAACTTGCGGATCGGCGCTGTGAAACATCGGTTGAGCGTATTCTACCGGCGAGATGAAACCGATCTTCACCATTGCCGGCGAAAAAACTACTTTGCCGTCACCAGCGAATGCGTGATGGCGTGGACCGAGAGCGCGATGCGATTCTGCACTCCGACTTTGCGCATCAGTTTTGCGACGTGCGCCTTCACCGTGCGCTCTTCGATGCCGAGGGCCGAGCCGATCTCCTTGTTGGAGCGGCCGGCGACCAGCATCTCCAGAACTTCCTTTTCGCGATCGGTGAAGCTCACGCGGCCAGCGGGAAAGATGCGGCCGGGGGATGCACTGACGCGTTCGATGAAGGTGGAGAGCACGCGCCGCGGCGCCCACACCGAGCCTTGGTGCACCATGCGGAGAGCCTGAATGAATTCCGTGGGAGCTGCCGCCTCATCCACGTAGCCTTTGGCCCCAGCGGCAATGGCTTTGAGGACGCTTTCGTCATCCATGCCTGCGCCCGTGACAATGATGCGCAGATCCGGGCGCACCGCTTTGAGGCTGGCCATAATGTCGTAAAGGTTTTGGCCGTTGCGGTTGCCGAGCAGGACGAGATCAATGCCGGTAAGCTGACCAACATCGGACAGCGAAGCGGAGACGAGTTCGAGATCAGGTTCGGTATCAAAGAGGGCCCGGAATCCGACGAAGCGCAGGGGATCGCTTTCCACTACAGCAACACGAATCACTGGTTTTTTCGCAACAGCAGGTTTCATTAAGGTTTCCCTGTTAGGATTGCATCCTGTTCAAGCTTGCCTGAATCGGACCCGAATTGGAATGATTGTGGCCCGAGATCAATTACGGCGGTAACCCCTTGAAAGACGGGCCAATGGAGAGTTTTACGATGGTCAAAACGTGGAAATTAGCGATTCATACGGCACTCATGATGAGTATGGTCGTAGCGGGATTACGAATGGCGCAAGCCCAAAGTCAGACGTCAAGCGAGGCGCAGCCGCAACCCACGGGGATGTATCAGCCGAAATTTGCAGGCGATCCGGCAAGGTCGGAATCGGAAGCGGCCGCGCTCGGATATATGCGAGTGGTGTTGCGCGCCGAACACACTTACAAGCGGCGGCACGGCAAATATACGACATCGCTGTCGCAGTTGGCGGGAACGGGATCGTTCACGAAGCGCATGGCGCAGTCGGCCGATCGCGGCGATTACAAGGCGTCGTTCCGTCCGCACAAAACAGGGACCGGAGACGAAGAAGGATTCGTGCTGTCCATGACGCCGAAACACATGGACGCCGACCATCGCTCTTTTTATGCCGAAGAAGACGGCGCGATTCACGGCGACGATCAGAAGCCGGCGGACATGGATTCGCCGAAGGTGAAATGACGTTGGGGATGGTGGAGAAATAGCCGCGTTGAGCCGCGTTTTTGCGGGGCGATCAGGAGTCGCGATGCGGGAAGGAGACGTCCTCATCGCCCTCTTTACGCACCAACTGCGGCGGAGTCGGATTCTTCGGGTCGCCGTAGGCCGGCGCGCTGCTTCCCAGCCGCTTAAGTTCCTTTAAGATTTCTTCGCGCTCGCGGGCGCCATAGTCGCGGGCAAAGCGCGTCAGCGCTTCGGTCAGAATTTCGTGGTGGTGCACGTTTTCCAGGCCGGGCTCCCTCGTGATGTTCAACCACAGGCGATGCAGCAGCAGCACATCCTCATCCTTCATGGTTGGTGTGTGCGGGCCGATGCGGAAGGTATCGAGGTTGCCTTCGGGGTGAACGACCTGAAGCACGAATTGGCGCTTGGGTTCGGACAAGGACTCCCATGCGCACCCCAGGGCGAAAGCCTGTTCCTCCGGCGACATCTTGCTGGAAACTCCGATTACAACTGCCGAGGAGTCCAGATTTTGCGCCGTTTGCACGATGGCGGACCATACATCGCCCGCGGGAACGACCAATAAAGAGACCTTCTTGCCAAAACTTTCGGCGACTGAGACGGCGCGCGTGAACAAGGTCTGCTCGTAGTCGCTGAAAATCTGTTCCGGCACCAGATCGTAGGCGGCAGCGCCAAAGCGGCTTACGCGCGCCGACATTACCACCACGTCCTGCTCATGGATGTCGATCTTGTCGAGCGCCCAGCGCAGGTGGGTCAGGGTGTTGTAGTCGCGCACCGGAACGAGCACATTGCCGCGCCGGATGTTCAGGCTCTCGCGCTCGACCGTGTCGCGCTGGAGCAACTGGAACTGGTCGTTCATGTGCTGCTTGGACATCGCGTGTTTTTTGTGGTTCGCGATCTCCGAAGCGGTAAAGATGGCGAAAAATATTACAGAAAACGCGATGCCGCTGACGGTGGCCACCGATTTGGTGAAAAGATTGATCAACGCCGTGGCCAGCAGCACGGCGGTGATCGAAGCCATGCCGAAAGGAATCTCGTAGCCGCCGATGTGGAAATTGACGGGGACTTTCCATCCGCGCTCGCCTTTGTACTTGAAGCGCAACACCAGCATCGCCAGGCCTTTGAAGGCGAAGCTCCAGATCACGCCGAAGGCGTAGGCCTCGCCGAGCGCATACACGTTGCCGCGGCTGGCGATAATCGTGAAAATCTGCAATCCGACAATGAGGTTGATAATGCGATAGCTGGTGCCGTATTTCTTGTGCGGGAAGCGGAACCAGTCGGAGAGAACGCCATCCTCGGAAACGCGATTGAGCACGCCATTGGAGCCGATGATGGCGGTATTCACGGCACCGGAGAGAATCAGGAATCCGACGACGACGACAAAGCCGCGAAAGATCAGGCGCAGCAGTTCGGGTCCGTACATGTACATCGCGAGCCCGGCGATCAGATTGTCCTTATAAACGGGTACGCGAACCGCATCTGGAATCAGCATGACCGCGAGCAGCGCGGTCACTCCGGTGAAGAGGAAGCTGTAGAGAGCGATGACGATCGCGGCGCGCTTCAGGTTGGTGAGTTTGGGATGCGCGAGTTCGCGGTTGACCTGGGCCAGCGATTCTTCGCCGCTCATGGCGAGAACGGAATGCCCAAAGGCGATCATGATGCCGAGAATGCCGAACTTCTGCGCCAGACTCTGATCGGGAAAGTTGTGATGCAGGAAGCCCAGCGACTCTTTCGTGAAGTGCAGGTTGCCCGGCGTGGGCAGAGGCACATGCTGGAATCCGACTTTGAAGAGCGTGAAGGCCGACCATCCGAGCAGCGCCACGACCATGACAGTCGTGATCTGCATGACCCAAAGCGCCTTTTCGCTCGATTCGTGGATGCCCTTAATGTTCTCCCACCAGTAATAGATGGTGACCGCGAGCGCGAACAGGACGGACGTCCAGTTCACGTCGAATTGCGGTGTGCCGTTGAAGATATTGTGAACGGCGCGCGGAATCCACCCATGCTTGTCGGCGGTGATCATGACCTCGTTGATCAAACCGACAATGTACTGCCCGGCCGACACGCCGGAGATCGGGCCGGTGAGCACGTAGTCGAACATCAGCGCGGAGACGCTGAGTTTGGCGAGTGTGCCGCCCAAGGCTTCCTTGACGACGCGGTAAACGCCGCCCCGCACGAACATCGAACAGCTTTCCACGTACACGGCGCGCACCGTAAACGAGAACAGCATCACGCCGACGATGAACCAGGGAGCGGACTTGCCGACCGCCTGCTCGGCAATTCCGCAGGCGTAAAACGCGGACGAGGCCAGATCGTTGAGGACGATGGCGGCCGCGCGCCAGTAGGAGATGAACGTGAGCATCACCGACGTCGCCACTACGATGCGAACGCGCTTGGCGGCGTTATTCACGGGCTGGATGGGCGATGACATGAAAACGAGCGGGCGTACTTAGGGGTGGTGCGGGTCCTCCCGTCCAAGCAGGGTTTCCACATCCTCGACAAAGGTGATGAGGAGAACGAGGGTCGAACCGAAGAGGCCCACAACAAACATCGCCTCGAGGATCCGCACAAAGAGGACGCCGATCAGGGAAATGACCACCCCACATGCTATCTGATGGCGCGGAGGGGGACAACTTCCGTCTTGGGCTTCCGTCTTCGGCAGCCCGGTAATATTGAGTTTGTTATGCTTGCCAAAATGAGAAAAATTCAAGCGAGCGCATGGCTGCTGGCGGCCGCGTCGGCGGGCTTGCAGGTGCTGATCTTTCCCCTGCCCGGCTTGTATTGGCTGGCGTGGGTTGCGGTTGCGCCTTTGCTGATCGCGCTCTTGCGAACCCGCCGCGCGGCGGACCTGCAACTCGACGCCCTTGCGAAACTGGCTCCGGCCGCGCCCTGGCAGGGTTTTCTGCTCGGTTATCTCTGCGGCATTCTCTGGTGCGCCGGAACCTGCTATTGGATCTTCGATACGATGCATCGCTATGGCGGTCTGCCCGTGCCGATGGCGCTTTTCGTCCTCATATTGTTCTGCATGTACATCGGGCTTTATCACGGGATGTTCGGGTCTCTCGTGGCGTTGGTTGCCGGCCGAGGGACATCGCTGCGGCGAGCGCTGGTCAGCGCGCCCTTCCTTTGGGTCGCGGTCGAACTGGCGCGCACGCGCATCACGGCCTTTCCGTGGGAATTGTTGGGCTACGCACAGACCGGAAACTTCGCGTTGACGCGCATCACGACTTTGACCGGAGTGTACGGGCTGTCATTCGAGATCTTTCTTGTGAACAGCGCGTTTGCAGCCGCATTTCTGGTTGCGAAGGAGCGGCGAAAGTTGCTGCTCGCTGCCGCTTGCGGGGCGGCGATCATACTGCAAGCCGGACAGTGGGTTCCTTCGCCTGCACTTTCTCCCGATCGCAAGGCTCTGCTGGTTCAACCGAATATTCCCATCCTTGAGGGCAACGAGTGGACAACGAATTATTTCGAGAGCACGCTGCGCGACTTGGCGCGGATTAGCCTGCGTCCATCGGATCAAGCGCAGATGGGACAAGAAAAGTCCGCCGAGGGAAAGACGGCCGAGCATCATTATGATTTTCTCGTTTGGCCCGAGTCGCCCGCGCCTTTCTACACCAACGACCCCCGATTTCGCGAGCCGGTGAGTGAACTTGCGAGGCAGTCGAAAAGCTGGGTGATTGCCGGCGCCGTCGGCATCAATCCCGCGATGCACAGCGGCAGCGGGGGCTCGCAGATCTTCAACTCCGCCGCGCTCGTTAGCCCACAGGGCGAATGGACTGCACGCTACGACAAAGTTCACCTTGTCCCCTTTGGCGAATATCTGCCGTTTCCGCAGATGTTCGGGTTTGCCGGCGGGCTGACGAAAGAGGTGGGCGAATTTCAGCGTGGCGCTTCCCGCGATCCGCTCCTAGCCGGCGACGAGCCCTTAGGCACGTTCATTTGCTACGAATCGATCTTCCCCGATGAGGTGCGGCAGTTTGCCTTGCGCGGCGCCGCGGTGCTCGTGAACATCTCCAACGACGGCTGGTACGGCGACAGCGGAGCATGGAAGCAGCATCTCCAGCAGACTCGCATGCGCGCGATTGAAAACGACCGCTGGCTGCTGAGCGCGACCAACACCGGTCTGACTGCGGCCATCGATCCGTTTGGCCGCGTGGTCGCCGAGGTTCCGCGCAAAGAGCGCACCGCGCTGGTTGCGCCCTACGGGCTCGTTTCGAGCACCACGTTTTACACGCGCCACGGAGATTGGTTCGCGTACCTGTGTGCGATAATTTCTCTAGCCGCGCTCGGAGCGCGCTTTGTGTTTCGCGTTAAGTTAAAGAAAAGCGAGCGATAAGCAATGTTGGATGAACTGGAACAGCAATATTCCTCTCTGAAGACCAAGGTCCACGATCTGCGGGAGTATCTTTGACGCGGGCAAGCTGCGCCAGCAACTAGCCGAAGTCGAAAAGCAGGCCTCGGATCCGGGTCTGTGGTCGAATCCAGAAAAATCTCAGCAGGTGATGCGCGAGCGCAAGCGGCTGGAGAATGTGCTGACGCTCGAGGGCGACCTGGTGCGCCGCACCGACGACATCGGCGCGTACTTTGACCTCGGGAAAGAAGGCGAGGACGTGACCGCGGACCTGCAGCGCGAACTGGATTCACTGCGCGAACTGGTGGATCGCGTCGAGACCGAGACTTTGCTTTCTGGTGAGAACGATGCGCGCAATGCCATCGTCACGATTCATCCGGGCGCGGGGGGAACCGAGTCGCAGGACTGGGCTGACATGCTGCTGCGCATGTATCTGCGCTGGGCCGAGCGCCAGGGATTCAAGACCGAGATGTATGACTATCAGCCCGGCGAAGAGGCGGGAGTCAAATCCGCAACATTTTCGGTGATCGGCGAGTATGCGTTCGGCTACTTGACGAGCGAAATCGGAGTCCATCGACTGGTCCGCATCTCTCCCTTCGATCAGGCCAAGCGGCGTCACACTTCGTTCGCGAGCGTGTTTGTGTCGCCGGAAATCGATGACAGCATCGAGGTGAACATCAAGCCGGACGATATTCGCATCGATACTTACCGATCGAGCGGCAAAGGCGGACAGCATGTAAACACGACCGACTCCGCGGTCCGCATCACGCATATTCCCACGGGCTTGGTGGCGAGTTGCCAGAATGAGCGCTCGCAGCATAAGAATAAAGACAAGGCAATGAGCATGCTGCGCTCGAAGATCTACGAGTTTGAGATGGAGAAGAAGCGAGAAGTCACGAAGAAGATCGAAGATTCGAAGCTCGACATCGATTTCGGATCGCAGATTCGGTCGTACGTGCTGCAACCGTACAGACTGATCAAAGATCATCGGACGAAGTTCGAGGTCGGCGACGTGGACCGCGTGATTGATGGCGACCTGACACCGTTTATGCGCGCATATTTGCGCATGCGGCGCGGAGAGAAAAAGGCATGAGGCGGAAATTGCCGCAGCCTCCGAAGCTGGGCCCTCGATTGCAGCGGGCTTTCGCCTATGCGGCGAAGTGGCACGCTGGGCAGGCGCGCAAGGGAACGGCGGTTCCGTATCTGTCGCATCTGATGGCGGTCGCTTCGCTGGTGCTAGAAGCTGGCGGTGATGAGGAGATGGCAATCGCGGCGCTGCTGCACGATGTGGTTGAAGATTGCGGTGGAATGCCGCGGCTGCGGGAGATCCGCAAACAATTTGGCGCGCGCGTGGCAGGAATCGTCGAGGGCTGCACAGATTCGTTCGTCGAACCCAAGCCAGATTGGATCGAGCGGAAGCGCGGCTATCTCGAAGAGGTGAAGCAGGCCGACCGCGAGACGCGGCTGGTTTCGGCCTGCGACAAACTTCATAATGTGCGGACGATTCTGGCCGATTATCGTAAGGACGGGGAAAAGATCTGGGTCCGGTTCAATGGCAGGAAAGAAGGAACGCTCTGGTACTATCGCGCGTTGAGCGACGAATACCAACGCAAGAATCGCAATCGCATCACGAGCGAGTTGGCGATCGCTGTTGCGCAACTGGAGCGCGAGGCGGGTTGGAATTCGGCGGCGCCGAAGAACGGTGCGATTCGAAACCGGAGCGCCCGCAAACACACCGCAGTTCTGCGAAAGGAATAGATCATGCCGCGGATGATTGACATGATTCGCAGTTCGCAAGTGCCCGCGAACCTGATGCACTCGGCGGCGCGCGGTTCGCTGTCGATTCCCGCGGGCGAGACGATCGAGATTCTCGTTTATCTTGCGCTCCACCATAAGTTATTCGGCCAGGAAGCGCAGCTGACGCTCGCGGGTTGGGACGAAAAGGCTTGTCTGGCGTCGGCTTCCGACCCGGCGACGAGCGCGGAAGTGCTGGGTTATTTCGGCTCGCTGGAAAATATGCGGCCTGCGCTGCTTCCGGCGCTGGCGGAGAATCCCTCGGTGCCGGAGGAGACTCTGATTGACCTTGCCGAGCGCGGGTCGCGCGACATGGTGGAAGCATTCGTTCGAAGCGCGCGCGTCATGAGTTCTCGAACGCTGCTCGCGGCATTGCAATCCAATGCCATCCTTCGTCCAAATGAACTGGCGGAGATCACCAAGAAGCTCGCTGCTCTAGATACTTCGAACGTTGCGGCGGCGAACATTGCGGACGCGGCAACGCGCGCCTCCGATTCCGCTGTTGCGGATCTTGCGGCCGCGGATCCTGCGGCCGAAGAGGTGCTGACCGCCTTCCTCAAGGAAAACGCGGCGGAACTGGAACGGGAAAAAGATAAACCATTCCAGCCGATCGGCATGATTCATGAGGAGACCGCGCACGCAGCGGAGGCAATCGTTGCCGCGACTCCGACGGCAGGCTCGGCCTCGAACGCGGCGGCGCGAGTTGCGCCGGGTTCCGCAGCCGCAACGGCGACTGCACATGCGATGAAGCATGCTCCGGTCGTGCATGTGGAAAAACGCGACAGCGTGCTGCAGAAGATTGCCAAGCTTGACGTGAAAGGGCGCATTGCGCTCGCCGTTCGCGGCGGCAAAGAAGAGCGATCGATTCTGATTCGCGACGGCACGAAGCTGGTTGCGCTGGCGGTGCTGGATTCGCCGAAAGTCTCAGATGGCGAAGTCGAAGGATTCGCGCAGCAAAAAAACGTGCTGGAATCGGTGTTGCGGTCGATTCCGTTGAAACGGCGATTTGCAAAGAATTACAACATCATGCGCAATCTCGTCTGCAATCCGCGAACACCGCTCGATCTCTCGCTTGGCTTGATGAAGAATCTGCTGGTTCACGATTTGAAAAATCTCTCCGGAAATAAAGAAGTGCCGGAGACGATTCGCAAGCTGGCGCTGAGGATGTTTAAACAAAAGATGGAGAAAAAAAATATGTAGGCTGTTCTCAGTTCTAAGTTCTCGGTTCTCAGTAAAACCAACCGCTTATGAAGAACGCGGATGCAATTCACGAACTGTTGGCGCGGGCTCGGACGATTGCCGTGGTGGGATTGTCGGATAGCCCGATGCGGCCGAGCCATGGGGTTTCGGCGTACATGCAGAGTCACGGCTACAAAATCATTCCGGTTAATCCTCAGATCGAAGAGGCGCTGGGTGAAAAATCGTACGCGTCGCTTCTGGAGGTGCCGGAGAAAATTGATCTCGTCGACGTGTTCCGGCGGCCGGAGTTTGTCGACGAAATCGTGGAGCAGGCGATTCAGTTGAAAATTCCAGCCATCTGGCTCCAGGAGGACGTGATCAACCAAGCTGCCGCCGAAAAAGCTCGCCGGGCCGGAATGTTCGTCGTGATGGACCTGTGCATTCTGAAGGAGCACCGGGCGAGATTCGGGTGACATTGCCTTCTTAACAATCGCTCACACCCCAGTCTTGATCTCGATTGCCTTGTCATTCTCAAACGTGATCGTCACGGGCCTTCCGCCATTCGCGTAATGCAGCGTCCTCGATCCGTAATCGCCCGAGCCCTCCGCAAGCCCCAGCCCAATCGCGAAGTTAGCCTGCAACTCGCTCATGCCCCGCTGCGCCTGGTGTGCGTCAATCGCCTGCCACACATCCGCCGGCCAGTGTTTGTAAAGCTCGCGCGGATCTTCCACAAAAAATATCTCATCGGAATAGAACTTGAAATCCCCACCCTTCTCCGCGCCGATCGGCACCGCATACGTCTTGCCATCGCTGTCAAACACCGCCATCACCTGCTTCGTGCCGGGCGCTTTCGGCGACTCGCCGCTCACTATATCTTTAATCTGCAACTTCTGGAGCGGACCAAGCGTTCCCGCCTCATGCGCAAAGTCCGTCTTGTGCGCCGCCGCATTGTACTGATAGTAAATGTGGTAATAGCCGACCTTCACCCACACCGGCTGCTTCATCAATTCGCGCGCCGACTTCAAATCGTACGGATGCAGCTTCTTCGGCGTAACGTAGTAGTCCGCCTTCAGCGGCGCCTCGACCTTGGGCCTCGAATCCTCGCGCATCGTTTCGTGCCGCTCGTAAATGATGTAGGCCGCCCGCCCGCCTGCAATCGCGATCCCCAGCAGCAGCACGATTTGCAGCTTTTGTCGCGCATCGGCATCCAATGCCATGATTGATTGCTCCTATGGTCTGGTACCGCGGCGATTGCCGGGAATATCGTGTCCGCGGCACCCAGTCGCCGATCCAGCCGCTGCTACACTAAACCGAACGAGGAAATACTATGCCGTTAACTGAAGACGATGTTCGAAATGCCCTGCGCCAGTGCTACGATCCGGAAATTCCCGTCAACATCGTTGACCTCGGCTTGATCTACGACATCCACCTGGATTCCGTGCCCGACAACCAGCAAGACGTTGCCGTCGAAATGACGCTCACCGCGGAGGGTTGCCCCGAGCATGTCAACATCAGCGCGCAGGTCAAGGCTCGAGTCGAGCAACTGCCCGGCGTCCGCCATGCCATCGTCAACATCGTTTGGAATCCTCCGTGGACCCCCGAGCGGCTCAGCGCGGACGCAAGAAAACAGCTGGGGATCGATTGATCGGCGCGAGTTTCGCGCTCTAATATTCTCCCAACGACTCGAATGCGTGCGCGCGGTTTTCGGCCAACTCGCCGATCTTGCTCCCAATTCGCATCGCCGCGTCAAGGAGTCCTGTTCCCTTTTCAATGTAGCTTGGTAAGTCCTCGCGAAATTTCTCAAACCGGTCGGGATACTCCGAGGCCAGCACTGCAATGCCGATTCCCCCGACCAATACCGCGGCCGGCCGCCGTCCCTTCAAAAGCAAAATCACTGCCGCTCCCGCCGACGCCGCAATCGCCGCCTGTTTCCAGTTTTCCATGTCGTCTCCTCACTGCCGCCAATCCAGTGGATTGTAAATCACCCGCCCTTGGATGCTTTATACTGCCGCGTGCGCTGTCCCTGTTTTTCCGAAAGCGATCAAAATATGAATCGAATCCCCCGCTTCCGCTTTTTTTTCCTCATCCTCTTTCTTCCGATATTCGCAGCCGCTGCCGCGAGTGCGCAAACCAAGCCCCGCGCCCGCGATTTGGGCGTTCCCTTCGACGGCGCGCCCGGCACGAATAACGCGATTACGGACGTCAAAGGCGTCGAGGTCGGCCACACCACGCTCATTTCCGGCAACGGCAAACTCAAAGTCGGCGAAGGCCCCGTTCGCACCGGCGTCACCGCGGTTCTGCCCCGCGGAAAAGCCTCGACCGACGCGGTCTTTGGCGCCTGGTTCACGCTCAACGGCAATGGAGAAATGACCGGCACCACGTGGCTTGAAGATTCCGGCTTGCTCGATGGCCCTGTCATGATCACCAACACGCATAGCGTCGGCGTTGTGCGCGATGCCGTCATCGCCTGGAAAGTGAAGCACGGTGCACCCGACATGGAAGGCTATTGGTGGTCGCTCCCCGTTGTCGCCGAAACATGGGATGGCTTTTTGAACGACATCAATGGATTCCACGTGAAGCCCGAGCACGCTTTTCATGCGCTCGATTCCGCGCACACTGGCCCGGTCGAAGAGGGAAGCGTTGGCGGCGGCACCGGCATGATCTGCAACGAATTCAAAGGCGGCATCGGCACTGCCTCGCGCGTCCTTGGGCCGAAAGACGGTGCCTACACCGTCGGCGTCCTCGTGCAGTGCAACTATGGACGCCGCGACCAACTGCGCATCGCCGGCGTTGCCGTCGGCAAGGAAATTCCCGAGCATCCGGCCTACGGCGAGGACACTGGCTCGATCATCATCGTCATCGCCACCGACGCGCCGCTCATTCCCACGCAACTCAAGCGGGTGGCGCGCCGCGCCGCGCTCGGCCTCGGACGCGACGGCAGTTATTCCGGCGACGGCTCGGGCGACATCTTCGTCGCGTTCTCAACCGCCAATCCCGGCGCGGCTAGCCCCAGCGGCATTCACGATCTCAAAATGCTTCCCAACGACAGCCTCGATCCCATTTTTCTCGCCACCGTTCAGGCGACCGAAGAGGCGATCGTGAACGCGATGGTCGCCGCCGACACCATGACCGGCATCGATGGACACACTGCCATCGCTCTCCCGCACGACCGCCTGCGCGAGGTTCTTAAGAAGTACAACCGTCTGGCAAAATAAAGCGGAGCACGGCGCTCCCGCTGCTAAGAAACTTTCGATCGCGCCTGGAACATTGAAAGTCGGGACTGACGCCACATCTGGAGCGAGGCTGTCTTCTACCACCCCATCCGCTCCCGCAAACTCGTGATATGCGCCACGTGATGACGGCCATGCCAGGAATAGAGGGCGAGAGTTTTCTCCAGGGTCATGGGGCCAAGCTCGGGATGCCGGAACGTGCGTTTCCACTCATCTTCGCCGAGGCTCCGCAGCAATTTCGTCCACCGCCGATGCAGCGCATCGAGCAGGACAAGCGAATTCTCGATCGGTTCGCGCGAATCGGGTAACTCGGCCCAACGGTCTTCCATGTATGGCTTAATGGTCGGCTCGTCCTCGGTCAGCGCCAGCTTGAAGCGAATGTAAGAATTCATGTGACTGTCCGGAACGTGGTGGACCACCTGGCGAACCGTCCAGCCGCCCTCGCGATAGGGAGTGTCAAGCTGCGCGTCCGTGAGTCCGCGCACCGCCTCGCGAACTCTCGTTGGTGTTCGCCCAATATTGTCGAGGGCCTCCTTCTTCTGTTCAGCCGTCAGAGGCCCGATATAAGCGAACTTGCCGATGGGAAATCGCGGATCGGTCATGGACAGTCAGATGATCCGCGCTGAACGGAGGTCGCAAAGAAAAGCCACGACGGGCAAGCCGCGAAACGGTCGGGACCGGCCCACAGCCGTCGATCCTAATTGCGAAGTAACTGAGACCTGACAACTGACAACTGACTACCGCACCATCGCCAGCACGCGAAGTCGCCCCTCGCCCCGGCCATTACTCTTTTGGGGTGCGACGATAATCAGCGAGCCGGTGGCGGGCAGCGCGTCCAAGTGCGCCGCATCCTCGACCACATAATTTCCGTGAAGCGCAATCTGCCGCGCCAGTGTGCGGTCCAATCGGAGGTCGGCCGCTGTCTCGATGGCGAACCCCGTCGTGTAGCGTGCGTCCATGAGAAACCGCGCCGCCTCTGTTGTGATCGGTATCAAGTCGGTGTCCGCCCCTTGATTTGGAGTAGAAAGCTTGGAAGCGGAAAAGTCGGAAGGAGGAAGATTGGAGAGGGAGCGGTCAAAAGTAGAACGGTCGGCAGCAGAACGCCGAATCGCAACCACCGCGCCCTGGGGCATCACGCCATGTTGCGCTTCCCAGTCGGCAATGTCGTCGAGCGAGATTTGCGATGCGCTCCCCGACTGTGCCCTCGGAGCGTCCATTACCACGAGGGGCGCCACCAGCCGTTCCGCGGGAATCTGCCCGGCCGTCCAGGTGCCCGGGATCAACGCATCCGGCGCGACGATGCGCGTCTTAAGGCTGCCGCCATTGCCCGTCGCAGATTCTGGCGCGACCGGGTTCCCCGAACTCGCACTCCGAGCGATGGCACTTCCACCGCTGGTCAGGTCGACGACATGGGAGTATCGATCCGATGTCGATGGCTTCGGCCGCCGATCCGCAAAAAGCAGAATGGCCAGCACCAGCGCATACGCGATGACAAAGCTGCGAATTTTCATATAAAGAAGCTACAAGCCGGGAGCGACCAGCAACCCGAACGCAGATCGGCCGGAGTCACGTCGCAAACCCACATCCCCCAAAGTAAGACGTGGAGATAGACCGTATTGTTGCCTGAAGGCGCGCGCCGTGCAATCCTCGCTCGTACATGGCCGGACGGCGAACGACAGTTCCCCGGTCGCCCGTTCTTCATTCGCAGTCGACGCCCTCAGCGGCGCGAGCTGAGAAGCGATCGCCGACAGTCTAAAACCAAAACTTTCGTGACCGCGCGCTCCCTTCCTCATCCGCAAAGCAAGTTACAATAATGACAACCCCCAGAGGATCGATGTTCGGCCGCGAAGAAAAAGTCTCACCGTTCCGCCTCACTGCTGTGCAGTATGCCGTGCTGTTCATTTTCCTGCTATTGGCGTACGGATTGTGGCGCCTCCAGGTGATGCAGAGCGACAAATATGCCCAACTGGCCGAGCAAAATCGCGTGCGCAATGTGCCCATCCTCGCGCCCCGCGGCAAGATTCTCGATCGCGAAGGCCGCATCATTGTCGACAACTATCCTTCGTTCTCCGCTCTCCTGCTGCGCGATTCCTCGCGCGACCTGGATGCCGATGCCGATTTGATCGCCAGGGGATTGCATCTGAATGCCGACGAGGTCCGGCAGCGCCTCCATCGCGCCGCCTACATGCCGCAATATCAGCCGCTCTTTCTCAAGGAAGACATTACGCCCGACGAACTAGCGTTCATCGAGTCGCACAAAAACGAGCTGCCCGAACTCGACACGATCATGGCGCACCGCCGCCTCTATCCGCGCAACGGATTCATGGCGCACCTCATCGGCTACGTCGGCGAAGTCACCGAGGACATGCTCAACCAGCCGCAGTTTGAGCTCTATAACCCCGGCGACGTGGTCGGCGTCAGCGGAGTCGAAAAAGAGTACAACAACGTGCTCATGGGCAAGAACGGTTCGCGCCGCGCGCTCGTCAACAGCCACGGCCGCGAAGTTGGCCGCCTCGATGAAACTCCCGCCGAGCCCGGCAAACAGCTTAAACTCACCGTCGATCTCGATTTGCAGATCGCCGCTGAGGAGGCGCTTGCCGGCCGGAATGGCGCAATCGTCGCCATGGATCCGCGAACCGGCGAAATCCTCGCCATGGTCAGCCGACCCACCTTCGATCCCAACGACTTCGCGGTAAAAATTTCTCGCGGCGAGTGGAACAAACTGGTCACCGACGAAGACCACCCGCTGCTGAACAAGGCGATTCAGGCGCAACTCGCGCCCGGCTCCACTTTCAAAATCATCATGGCGACGGCGGGCCTGCAAGAGGGCATCGCGCAGACTCTGCATGTCAACTGCAGCGGCGGCGCGACCTTCTATGGCCGCTACTTTAAATGTTGGGTCACGGCCGAGCACCGCACTCATGGCCCCGTGGAAATCAGCAAGGCGATTTACCAATCGTGCGATGTTTTCTTTTACACGCTCGCCGAAAGACTTGGCATCGAAAAGATTGCGAAGTGGGCCACCGCCTTGGGCCTCGGACAAAAAACCGGCATCGATCTGCCGCAGGAAGTCACCGGCGTCATGCCCTCGGAAGAATGGAAGATCAAGAATTTCAAGCAGAAGTGGTACGCGGGTGAAACCATTTCCGTCGGCATCGGCCAGGGCGCAGTCGCGGCCACGCCCATTCAGATGGCGCGCGCCATCGGTGCCATCGCCAGCGGTGGCCTGCTGGTTCGCCCGCACGTCATCAATCCCACCGACCTGCCTGCCAACGTGATTCCAGCGTCGGATGTTCCGGATCAGACGCGCTTGCCGCTCGATCCGCAAAACTGGGAGACGATCACCGACGCGATGGCGAATGTGGTGAACCCCGGGGGAACGGCGCCGAGTGCGCACTTGCAGGGAATCGACTTCGCGGGAAAAACCGGCAGCGCGCAAACGATCAGCAACGCGCTGAAAGCGAAAATGGGCGCCGCCGGGAAAAAATTCAAAGACAATGGCTGGTTCGTCGGCGTCGAACCGCGGCGCAACCCGGAGATCGTCGTCTGCGCGCTGTTGGAAGAAGGCGAGCACGGCTATCTCGCCGCCCGCACCGTCGCGCAGGTGATCAAGGCCTACGTCGAAAAAGAGCGCCGTCAGCCGACGAAGGTTGCTGGCTCCAAAGGCGGCCAAGTCGACATCGGCGCCGTCTGGAGCGCGCCCAGCGCAAGCGAAAGTGAAGGCGACCATCTGCAAGCGGGCCGCTTTGTCGTCGATCTCGGCCGCCAGCGCGCTCCCCTCGCGCTCGGCGCGCCCGGCATGCACTGACGCGGTGCCGCCCACTCAATTTCCTCTCACAATCGTGATAATTTTGATTCCAGCATGAGGGATGTGGCCAAACTCGCCCTCGATACCGCCGTGGCCCGCGGCGCAACCTATACCGACGCACGCGTCGTTGCGATCCAGAGCCGCTCGCTCACCACCAAGAGCGGCCGCGTCGGCCATTCGTCGGAATCGGATTCGCTCGGCATCGGCATTCGCGCAATCGTCGATGGCGCCTGGGGTTTCGCGGCCACCGCCAATCTCAGCCACCATGCCGTCGAGGCCACCGCAGCACGAGCGGTCGCCATCGCGAGGGCCTCTGCCTTCGTAAAGCGCGAAAAAGTGCGCCTGGCACCTGAGCCCCCGGCCACCGCCGATTGGACCACGCCGATTCGCATCGATCCCTTCACCACCTCCATCGAACAAAATCTCGATCTGCTCTTCAAGGCCGATGCGGAGATGCGCGCCGTCAGCGGTGTAACGCTCACCGAGACCGGCATGAATTTTGTGCGCGAAGAATCCTGGTTTTTGTCTTCGCAAAGCGCCGACATTCACCAGACGAAATACTCCACCGGCGCGGGCTATACAGCCTACGCGTTTGCCGGCAGCGAAATTCAGAAGCGATCGTATCCAAACTCGTTTGGTGGACAGTGGCAAAACCGGGGCTATGAATTGATCGAAGAGATGAAACTCGTCGAGAACGCGCGCCGCGTGGGTGAAGAAGCGGTCGCGTTGCACACGGCCGATCAATGTCCCGAGGGCGAATTCACGCTCATTCTCGATGGCTCGCAACTCGGATTGCAGATTCACGAATCCATCGGCCACCCTATTGAACTCGACCGCGTACTTGGCATGGAGGCGAACTTTGCCGGCACGTCGTTCCTGACCCTCGACAAGCTCAATCATCTGCGCTATGGCAGCGAACTCGTGAACGCGGTCGCCGATGCGCGCCCCGAGCACGGGCCCGGCCTTGGCACATTCGCATACGACGACGAAGGCGTGGCCGCGCAATGCACGCCCATTATTAGCGCCGGCCGCTTCACCGGATATTTAAGTTCTCGCGAAACCGCACACACCATCGGGGCCGCGCGTTCCGGTGGAACCGTGCGCGCCGAGGGCTGGAATCGCCTGCCCATGATTCGCATGACGAACGTGAGCCTTCTGCCCGGCGAGACGCCGCTGACGCTCGATCAACTTATCGCCGATACCGATCACGGAATTTACATGGAGACGAATAAATCCTGGTCCATCGACGACAAACGCTACAACTTTCAGTTCGGATGCGAAATTGGTTGGGAAATTAAGAACGGCAAGCGCACCCGCATGTTGAAGAATCCGTCATACTCGGGAATCACCACGGAGTTCTGGAATGCGCTCGATGCAATCTGTTCGCGCCAGGACTGGGTGATATGGGGCACGCCGAACTGCGGCAAGGGTCAGCCGCAACAGGTAATGGGTACCGGGCACGGCGCAAGCCCCTCGCGTTTTCGGAAAATCAAAGTAGGCTCGGCATACAAAAGCTAGAAGCTATCAGCTATCTCATTGGAAAGGGCACGGCTTCGGCCGCGCCGCACAGGGCCAATACCGAACGGGCTTTATAGCCCCCGAGGGACACCCGCTGAACTGAGGCGCCAAATCGAATGTTGACCCAGGAACAAGCCGTCGAACTTTTCAGTCGCATTCGCCGCCTCTCCTCGGCTGACGAAGTCGAAGTGCTTTTCAGCGGCGCGCGTTTCGCGCTCACGCGGTTTGCGAACAATGCCATCCACCAGAACGTGGAAGACGAAAACTGCATCGCCTCCATTCGCACGAATTTCGATGGCCGCAGCGCGCGGGCCGCGGTGAACCAGTTTGACGATGCGACCCTGAAGCGCGCCGTCGAAACTTCCGAAAAGTTCGCGCGCGTGCAGGAAAAAGACCCCGATCTTTTGCCGATGCCGACTCCCGAAGAGGCGGCCATTGCGAGCGATCGCGACCGCCCAGCACGGTTTCTTGAAGAAACCGCCGCGATCACTCCCGCCGAGCGCGCCGAATCCGTTCGCCAAATCGTAGCCCTCGCGGACCGGCACAAGCTGACGACCGCGGGAATTTATTCGACCGCGCAGTCGCTCGAAAGCGTTTTCAACTCGCGCGGCCTGGCCGAGTGGCACACGCAAACCTTGGCTGAGATCTCGATCACCATGCTGGCCGGCGATTCCTCCGGTTGGCAAAAGCTCAATTCACCGGATGTGCGAAAACTCAACCCGCTCCAACTCGCCGAGACCGCGGCCCGCAAGGCGGTCGACTCGACGCACCCGCGCGAACTGCCTCCCGGCAAGTACACGGTAATTCTCGAACCGTCCGCCGCGCTCGACATCGTCGGCTTCATGTTCTGGGATTTCGGCGGCACTGCGATCCTCGACCAGCGTTCTTTTCTGAACGACCGCATCGGCATAAAGCTCTTCGGCGACAACATCAATATCTGGGACGACGCCTCGCATCCGCTCCAGGCCGGTTCTCCCTTCGACGGCGAGGGCATGCGCCGCCGCCGCGTGCAATTGGTCGAAAATGGAATTGTGAAACGTGTCGTTTACGCCCGCGGCACGGTCGCGAAGATGAAGCGGTCCGAGTTCGCCAATAAAATAGGACCGATCGAAGCGACCGGCCACGGTTTCCCTCTGCCCAATGAGATTGGAGAAATGCCGCTCAACATCGTGGTCGGCGGCTCGGACCGCCCGCGGACGATTGACCAGATGATCGCATCGACCGAGCGCGGCCTGCTCGTGACGCGCCTCTGGTACATCCGCGAAGTCGACCCCTACGAGAAAATTCTCACGGGAATGACCCGCGATGGAACCTTCCTCATCGAAAACGGCCGGCTAAAAAACGGCGTCCGTAATTTCCGCTTCAACCAAAGCCTGATCTCCATGCTATCGAACGTGGAAGCACTCGGCGCGCCAGTCCGCGCCTGCGGAGAAGAATCGTTCGACATGGTTGTGCCGCCGATGAAAGTAAGAGAGTTCAACTTCACCGAGGTGACAAAGTTCTAACAAGAATCACTTCTGAGTTATGACGCCCACGCTCGAAACAAATCGCCTCTGCCTTCAACCGCTCGAACTCGCCGACGCCGCGCAGATCCAGATGCTCTTTCCGCATTGGGAGATAGTGCGCTTCCTCGCCGGCCGCGTGCCGTGGCCCTATCCTTCCGACGGCGCCGAGACCTACATTCGTACCATGGCTCTGCCCGCCATCGAGCGCGGCGATGAGTGGCATTGGACGCTGCGGCTGAAGTCCGAGCCCGCGCAAATCGTCGGCTGCATCAACCTGATGAAAGCCGAGTACCACAACCGCGGCTTTTGGTTAGGCTTGCCGTGGCAAGGCCAGGGCTTGATGAGCGAAGCGTGTGACGCCGTCACCGATTATTGGTTCGACAAATTGAAGTTCCCGGTCCTGCGAGTTCCCAAGGCGATCGAAAACCCCGCCTCGCGCCGCATCTCGGTCCGCCAGGGAATGCGCGTCATCGCCACCGAAGAGCGGCAATTTGTTTCCGGAAAATTGCCCGCCGAAATCTGGGAACTCACCGCCGACGAATGGCGCTCCCGTAAGTTCCGTTAGTCTCATCCTGGAAGGTCCTCCACGTCCCTAAGTCCCTGTACCACCGACACTTCCTCACCTATGTTTCATGACCTACGTAACCTTTGCACGGTGGATACCGGGGTGTAATCTCGGCCTGAACTTATAAAAGGCGTGCGCGTACACCGCGCGCCGAGAGCCGAAAGGGATCTCCTCCGAACAGTGTCGGAACCCGGCAAACAATCCGTGACCGAAGCACCGAAAACTCCGAAGGGCTACGCCGGCGTGCAGGGCGCGGCTCGTTTTCCCATCAAGCTCCCCGTCGCTTTGAAATCGGATGGAGGCGAACAAACCATCGTGACAGAAAACATTTCCGCCAACGGTGTTCTTTTCCGGATGGACGCCGATGTTCCCATTGGGTCCGCTGTAGATTTCACCATCTCCCTGCCCGCCGATGTCGTGGGCGGGGAATCGGACGTTCGCGTCGACTGCCGCGGCCGGGTCATCCGCAGCTTTCAGGAAGCCGAAGGCCGTCGCGGCGTGGGCGTGGTCATCGATGAGTACAAATTCGAACGCGCCTAGCGCATTACCGGCGAGGTTCGTCGCCCCAGTGTGGTCCACCGAGTAGGCAGCACACAGTGAGCAAACGGAGCGAGTAGCCGGAAAAGTGAGTAGCAAACCGTAGGTCGCGAAACAGGCGGGAAAGAGGTCAGGAAGAACGGATGGCGAGCACATCGACTAGCGTTGCGGTTCCCGAAGGCATTCTGCCTGAGGACAGCAAAGGCACGATCCGTGTCATCGTGGCAGATTCGCAAGCCATTTTCCGCGCCGGGCTGCGCAAGATCTTCGCCCTCGAAGACGACATCCGCGTCGTCGGCCAGGCCGAGACCGTCGCCCAGACTCTCATCGCTCTCCAGAAATTTTCCGCTGACATCGTAATTTTTGAGGCGGCGCTCACCCCCAACCCGCCCGATACCGTTTCGGAGATCCTCCGTCAAAACACCAGTTGCCGCCTGGTCGTTGTGCTTCAGGAACCGGATCAGGAAATGACGCTGGAACTTTTTCGCCGCGGCTCTCACGCCGTCGTCTCGCGCGAGGTTGAGCCGGAAATGCTCGTCGATTGCCTGCGCAAAGTTTCGCAAGGCGAACCCTGGCTCGAAGCGCGCGCCGTCGGCTGGGTGCTCGAGGCCTATCGGTCGCAGAGCGTTCGTCCCTCCGGGTCGCGTCCCAAAGTGCAACTCACTCCCAAAGAATCGCTCATCGTCTCCTGCGTCACGCAGGGCATGAAGAACAAGGAAATCGCGGTCCGCGTCGGCACCACGGAACAGGTCGTCAAGAATTATCTGCGCAAGGTCTACGACAAACTCGGCGTCGCCGATCGTCTCGAACTCGCTCTCTACTGCCTCAACCATCGTGTCGCCCCAAAGGATTCCGCCAAAGATGCCGCTCCGGGTGCTCCTTCGCCCGCCCAGGCTCCCGCACCCCAGGTGGCCGACTCCGTCCCCACCGCCAACGCCACCGCAGCCGCCTCCGGATCACGCCCTTAGTTCGCTTCTTCTAGTACAATTCTCAGTCTGAACCAATTACCCGCAATTCGCATCGTCGGGCACGGTTTCGACGCTTGCTGCTAACTTCAAAGTCCGTTCCTTAAGTCCGCGGGAACTTCGTGAGGTCACATCATGAAAGGCGACGCCAAGATCATCGCGATTCTGAATGAGGTTCTAAAGGCCGAATTGACAGCCATCAACCAGTATTTCCTCCACGCCGAAATGTGCGAGAACTGGGGCTACCAGCGAATGGCCAAGCACACGCGCAAAGAATCCATCGAAGAGATGCAGCATGCCGAAAAGTGCATGGAGCGGATACTCCTCCTCGACGGCACTCCCAATATGACCGATTACTTCAAAATCAACATCGGCCAGACCGTCAAGCAGCAGTTGCAAAACGATCTCGACCTCGAATACGCCGCCGTTAAGCGCTTGAACGAGGGCATCAAAGCCGCCGTCGCCGCAGGAGACAACGGCTCGCGCGAGTTGATGGAGAAAATTCTGCTTGACGAAGAGCACCACATCGACTGGCTCGAAGGCCAGCTCCACATGATCAAGGAGATGACCTACGAAAACTACCTCGCCCAGCAGCTCGGCGAAGGCGAAGAAAGCTAGCAGCCGCAGCGCTGGCGCGCCGGCCGGCGGTCGCGAGGGCGGCTCGCCCTCGCTTCTCTTGCAGACAAAATCGAAACCGCGGAAACGGTCTGCTGCTAAAATCAGACAGCAGCCGCTTAGCGCGGCGCGCCGGAGAGATGGCCGAGTGGCTGAAGGCGCACGCTTGGAAAGCGTGTTTAGGGGAAACTCTAACGTGGGTTCGAATCCCACTCTCTCCGCCATATTTTCAATGACTTGAAGTGGGCTCCGTGCCGCTTCCCGTGCCGTTAACGACGAGACGGGCCACTTTCGCGGATGCGGTAGCCATTTCATCCGTGACGACGTC